>Ga0129333_10000069_pt1 | contig 60714 bp, 54 predicted proteins | sample CPB6_08_DNA_FD_94474 | JGI IMG/M metagenome (GOLD analysis project Ga0129333, IMG submission 94474) | Freshwater to marine salinity gradient microbial communities from Chesapeake Bay, USA - CPBay_Sum_0.6_0.8_DNA | ecosystem: Environmental > Aquatic > Marine > Coastal | place: USA: Chesapeake... | reverse complement strand
GTGAAAGCCAATCCTAAACTATTTAGACGAGCATTCGGTATGGCATATGATAGATTCTTTCATATAGACCAAGATGACGATTTTGATTATACTGATTATAGTATGCGTCAGGGTGAGCGTGGTCTGGAGGAAGAAAAACAAAAAGGTGTGGACGGTAAAGCCTGCTGGAAAGGCTATAAGCGTATGGGCACTAAAAAGAAAGGTGGACGTACTGTAGACAACTGTGTTAAAATGGAAAGCACAGATTGGTATCAACTTAGACTTACTACGCTACTTAACGAAAAACTTAAAAAATGAACTACTGGCGGCAAGTCAAAATAAACAGTTCACATCTGATTAAACCTTCAGACGAGGATTGTATACTTCCTCCAAATGATCCTGCTTATGAACTAGCGAAGATTCAGTACCTAGCAGGATTAGGATACACTCCTCCCCTACAAGAAAATATAGATAAAAACATTAGCCACACTGCGGCAGAAAATGCTTGTATTATGCGAGAGAAAAATATTCGACCCGGAACACCAGAATGGTTTAAATTATGGTTTAGTTTACCATATCTAACAGGCGAGAAAAAAGTCTAAAAGTACGGCCACAGGTTGCCCGCTCGTCTGCCAATTCGTTGATACCCCAAGAAGAAAAGTGGAAAAATCTTGAGTCCAGGATCTCTGTGCCGCCACTTTAACAACCGTACAAAATATTTAAACCATTTCATTTGACAATTAAGTATACATAACATAAAATATTAATCTAGGAGATAAACTATGAGTAAATCATTCGGGGCCCCAGAACAGGCTAAAATTAAACAAATTGTATCTGAGGGCGTTACTGTAATGCAAGAAATACAAGACCTTACAGAGGGTCTAAATGAAACCATTAAAGCTGTGGCAGAAGAGCTAGATGTAAAACCCAGCGTTATTAGAAAAGCTATACGTATTGCTCTAAAAGATCAATGGGATCAAGTTTTCCGTGAATTTGATGATCTTGAAACTATTGTAGATATCAGTGGTCACGCTAACCGACGTGAGGATTAATGATATTAGATCTATTCAAACCAACATTCGATTGGATACGTGATGACTTTAAGTCTCATAGAATTCGCTTTATTGTTGAGTTGCTTGCTTGGGCTGCTAGTATTGGTTGCAGTATTACTATGGCAGTCACAGTTCCCGAACCACCGCTTCTTGCTTTATATCCTATTTGGATTGCTGGCTGTGCCATGTATGCTTGGGCTGCTTGGACTAGGAAATCTTTTGGTATGCTGGCTAACTACCTACTGCTGACTACAATTGATACCGTAGGACTGGCAAGGATGCTAAATATTTTTTGAGAAAGGTCCTGCGAGCCATAAATCGCAATAAGAAGGTCAGTGGGCCATAAACCACGAGGAGAAAATTAATGAGTTATGTTGACGGCATTTGGGACCGTGATAATGACATTGTCAAAATTGTAGAGCGAGACCCTAAAAAAGGTCGCTTATATCAAGAATATCCCGCAAAGCACTTATTTTATTATCCAGATCAAAAAGGAAAGTACAAATCCATATATGGAGAAAATCTTTCTAGGGTAGTATGCAAAAATTTTAAAGACTTTCAAAAAGAACTTAGAATCCACAGCAATCATAAATTATATGAAAGCGATATTAACGTAGTCTTCCGTACCCTAGAAGAAAACTATTTAGGCAAAGATGCCCCAAAACTAAATGTAGCATTTTTTGACATCGAGGTAGATTTTGACCCTGAAAGAGGTTATGCTAGTCCTGATGATGCGTTTATGCCTATCACTGCCATAGCAGTTCATTTGCAATGGTTAGATACACTAGTCTGTTTGGCTATTCCTCCTAAAACACTGAGTATGGAACAAGCTAAAGAGCAGGTTAAAGATTTCCCTAATACTATATTATTCGAATCAGAAGCAGAAATGCTAGACACATTCTTAAATCTTATTGAAGATGCAGATGTGCTCAGCGGATGGAATTCAGAGGGTTTTGATATTCCATACACTGTGAATCGGGTTATTAAAGTTCTCAGTAAAGAAGATACTAGACGCTTCTGCTTATGGGATCAATTGCCTAAAAAACGAGAGTATGAAAAATATGGGAAACAGGCCGTTACTTATGACCTTATTGGTCGTGTCCACCTTGATAGCCTTGAGCTGTACAGAAAGTATACCTATGAAGAACGTCATACTTACAGACTTGACGCCATCGGAGAAATGGAGATAGGCGAAAGTAAAACTGTTTACGAAGGCACACTTGACCAACTTTACAATAATGACTTTAGAAAGTTTATTGAATATAATAGACAAGACTGTGCGTTACTTAATAAATTAGACCGTAAATTAAAGTTTATCGATCTAGCTAATACAATCGCCCATGAAAATACTGTTCTGTTACAGACTACAATGGGCGCTGTAGCTGTTACAGAGCAGGCCATTGTTAACGAAGCGCATCATAGAGGTTTAATTGTACCTAGCAGACCAAGACGCGATGAAAATATCGATACACAAGCCGCTGGCGCCTATGTTGCGTATCCTAAGAAAGGACTCCATGATTGGATTGGAAGTATGGACATTAACAGTCTATATCCCAGTGTTATTAGGGCGCTGAACATGGGTCCTGAAACTATTATAGGACAATTAAGACAGGACTACACAAAAACGTATATAGAAGGAGAAATGTCCAAAGGAAAAAGTTTTGCGGCTGCATGGGAAGGTCGATTTGGTAGTCTAGAATATGATTTCGTAATGAGTCAAAATAGGGCAAGCGATATAACCGTTGATTGGGAAAACGGCGAAACTACAATAATGAGTGGTGCTGAAATATATGAACTTATTTTTAACAGCAGTAAACCATGGATGCTGTCAGCCAATGGCACTATTTTTACATATGAATTCGAGGGAATTATTCCCGGTCTGTTAGCGAGATGGTATAAAGAACGTAAGGAAATGCAGGCCAAATTAAAGGATGCTATTAAAGCGGAGAATAAAATTGAAGAAGAATATTGGGATAAACGTCAATTGGTTAAAAAGATTAACCTTAATAGCTTATATGGTGCTATTCTTAATGCTGGTTGTAGGTTTTTCGATAATCGTATCGGTCAAAGCACCACACTTACAGGACGCCAAATTGCCAAACACATGGCTAGTAAAATTAATGAAGTAATAACTGGAGAATATAATCACGTAGGAAAGTCAATTATATACGGTGATACCGACTCTGCATATTTCTCAGCATATTCTACACTTAAGACAGATATTTCTAAAGGACTAGTTCCTTGGGATAAAGATACTGTGATACAGTTGTATGATACTATTGCAGGAGAAGTAAATTCTACTTTCAGTCAATTTATGCTAGACGCATTCCATTGTCCTAAGAGTCGCGGTGAAGTTATTAAGGCTGGTAGAGAAATTGTTGCTAGTAAAGGACTGTTCATTACCAAGAAAAGATATGCTGTTCTTTACTATGATAAAGAAGGAAAGCGTACAGATATCGAAGGTAAGCCTGGAAAGATTAAGGCTATGGGCCTAGATCTAAAAAGGTCCGATACTCCGGAATTTATGCAAAAGTTTTTAGAAGAGATTTTAACTATGGTGCTAAACGGTGCCGAGGAAAAACAAGTTCTAGAACGTATAAGTGAATTCCGTACAGAATTTAAAGCAAGGCCGGGCTGGGAGAAAGGATCTCCTAAAAGAGCAAATAACATTACAGAATATCAGGCCAAAGAAGTCAAAAGTGGTAAAGCCAATATGCCAGGACATGTTAGAGCAAGTATCAATTGGAATACACTAAAGCGACTTAATTCTGACAAATATTCTATGGGTATTGTTGACGGAATGAAAGTTATTGTTTGTAAACTCAAAGACAATCCTTTAGGTTATACGTCTGTGGCTTATCCTACAGACGAACTTAGATTGCCTAAATGGTTTCAGGAACTACCTTTCAATCATAGTGAAATGGAAGCAACCATTATTAACAATAAATTAGATAACCTTATAGGAGTACTTGAGTGGGATTTGGAATCTACCACACAAGAAAACACATTCAGCTCATTATTCAGCTTTGAATAAAAAATTATTTGACATTGATCAATTTTCTAAATAAACTTATTAAAAGGAACAAACATGAAAGACATTCTACAAGACATCGTTAGCCACACACACAATCTTGGATTTTTAAATATTGTAAAAGTTACAGGTACTGATACAAAAACTAATATCGATTCAATGGCAGACGATCGTTCAGTTATTATGACCGCAGAGACAACAAACCCTTATCCAGAAATGGTCGGTGTTTTTGGTATGCCTCAATTGAACAAATTAAAATATCTCTTAGACGGAACCGAATATAAAGACAACGCTAAGATCGACATCGTTACTTCAAATCGAAACGGTGAAGTGATCCCAGTAGGCATACACTTTGAAAATAAGGACGGGGATTTTAAGAATGATTATAAGTTTATGAACACTGAAATCATAAATGAAAAACTTAAATCATATAAATTTAAAGGTGTTAAATGGGACGTTGAAGTAAGCCCTAGTTTGCAATCTATTCAGAGATTTAGCTTTCAAGCAGGTGCTAATTCTGAACATGCAACTTTTGTTGCCAAGACAGACAACGGTAACTTAAAGTTCACCTTCGGCGATGCTAGTACACACGGCGGAGAATTTGTTTTTGCTACTAATATCTCAGGAAACCTAAATAAAGCATGGGCATGGCCTGTGGCCTCTGTCCTTAGTATTCTAAAATCATCTGATGCTAATAACACCAAAGTAAGTTTTAGCAATGAAGGCGCTATGATGATTACTTTAGATAGCGGTTTAGCAGTTTACAAATATATTATTCCAGCACAGGCATGATTACAAACATAATGGGTGGACAGTATCTTACTGTCGGTCATAACGCACAAACGTACTATAACAATACCAGTCAGCCTGCGGCTGGTATGCTACGTTATCACAGTGGCGGAAGGGTAGAAGTCTATGACGGAAACAGTTGGCTTACTTGTTCCGGAAGTGCTAATATTAACCTTTCACCCGATGCCGAACGTGCTCTAACATGGGCTATTCAAAAACAAAGAGAAGAACAAGAGCTTGAAAAATTGTCAAAAGAACATCCTGCTATTCAAGCCGCTGTAGAAAATTTACGCAGAGCAGAAGAACAATTAAAAACAACGATTATATTGAGTAAAGATGAACAGACCACCAGTTAACCTAACACCATTACAAAAAGACTATGCTGTATATTTGCCAGCTATCAGTTCTTTTTATAGCACTTATATTGCTAAACAACGCTTAGAAGAATTTGTATCTACGGGTCGAATTCCTGCAGGATTTGATCGAGGCATTGAAGGAATGAACTTCCTCAACCCCGAACAAGGATATTTTACTTACAAATACGGTCTTTACTCTGCAGGTCATGCACAGTTAGACTTGAATAAAAGTTTAATACAAGAGTCTATGATCCAACAACGTGATCGTAATAACACAATGATTTTAGGCGACTCAGGAGGATACCAAATTGGTAAAGGTGTTCTTAAATTCGACTGGCTTAATTTTGAAGGTGCCGAAGCAAATAAAACTCGTCAAAAAATTCTTGAGTGGTTGGAACTAACTGCTGATTGGTCTATGATGTTAGACGTTCCAACTTGGGCCTGCGATCACATTCATAGTCCAAAGACTGGTCTAAAAACATTTGAAGATTGTCTAGACAAAACAAGATTTAATAATGACTACTTCCTTAAAAATCGTTTAGGCCAAACTAAGTGGCTTAACGTTTTACAAGGTAGCGATTGGGATACTGCTGAACAATGGTATCAAGGTGTAAAAGAATTTAGCGATCCTAAAGGACCTTATGCAGGTAATGAAGCAGAAGGGTGGGCCTTTGGTGGTGCTAATATGTGTAAAATGGATATTACACTTAAGCGTCTAATGACCTTGCGTGAAGATGGTTTGCTGAAAGGCAAAAATTGGATCCACTTCCTGGGCACCGCTCAGTTAGACTGGAGTTGTTACTTAACTTTAATTCAACGGGAAATTAGGAAACATATTAATGAAGAAATTACCATATCTTTTGACTGCGCCTCACCGTTTATCGCAACGGCCCACGGACTTGTCTACACCAACGCAGTCCACACTCCCAAAAGGTGGAGCGTTATTATGGACAAAGCACCAGATAACAAAGCACTTGCAAAGTCCGACATCCCGTTTCCCTTCGAAAGCGAAATCGGTAGAAGAATGACCTTAGGAGATATATGTCATTATGCACCAGGCATGCTGAATAAAATTGGAAAAGAAGGAAAGACATCATGGGATAGCTTTGCCTATGCTCTAATGATGGGACATAATGTCTACTGTCATATTGTTGCGGTTCAACGTGCTCAACAATTAATGGATATTGAAATTGCCAAAACCAAAGGCAAAATTAATTGGCGTCATTGGAAAAAGGTAAAAGCTCAAGATATGAGCGATGAGTACTCAGATTGGGTACCTAGGAATGTTCTTTATTTTGCCAACTTTGTTGAAGATCTATTCAATACTAAAAACAAGTCAGAAGCGTTTGACATGATTGAGCAAGCATTACCATTCTTACGTAGTTTAGAGGGTGCTCGATTACAAGGCGGCCCTGCTCAAAATAAATTCACTTCATTGTTCGAAGTTGAAGAAATCACTCATCAGGATGAAATTGATTTAGCCAATCCGGACGATGATGAACTCAGAAACCTCGAAGAAAGCTTGACAGTAGAATAATTTTATTATAAACTATACATATGAAACGCGATTATTCAACAGGAAATATTAACGATATCAATTTCTTTTTTGGTAAAGAAGTTGAGCATACTCCTGCCTACGGAATGGATACATTATTTGTAGTAGGTATTCAAGGTTATGACGAAATCGTAAGCAGATTAGAAAATCGTAAACATATCTTTTTTGGTGCTAATCATAGTTTTAATCCAAAAGATAATTTAGATTGGCAACGTTGGGAAAGTATGATACAATACTTTCTAGACAAAGATTATCTATGCAGTCTAGACATTCCTATCAGTGCTGTTGAAGAATTTCACGAAGGAGGTCTTTGCGAGCACGATAATTTTATTCCGCAAATTCGAGTACCAATTCCATATATTAAACTTTGGAATTATAATACAATGCTTAAAATCGACGATAAAGATTTTAAGGCAACTAATCCCGGTGTATGGTCCCACAGTCTACATACACTAATGGATCGTAGTAAATTCACAGACTGGTCACAATATAAAAACGACGAGATTATCAAATGATTATCAAACAAGATGTGAGACCCAAAAAAATGATTTGGGTAACTTTCCGTAAAGAAGGCATTCACATGTATCCGGCAGCTGCCACTGATCCTAAACTTAAAACAGGTGATGAGTACGATGTCAGTTTTTTAGGTACTCCTCATAGGCATATTTTTCACTTTAAGGTTTATATTGAAGTTTTTCACGACGATCGTGACATCGAGTTTATACAATTCAAACGTTGGCTGGAAAAGCTTTACAACGAAGGCACACTTCAGCTAAACTATAAATCCTGCGAGATGATTTCAGAAAACCTCCATGCTGAAATCACCGCAAGATATCCAAATCGTGAGATTTGGATTGAAGTAAGTGAAGATGGAGAAAACGGCTGTTTTATTAAATTTTAATCAACTTTCAAAAGGTAACTTGTAAATGGCAATTCCTGCTCATATTCAAAAGACTCTTCGTATGAAGCCCGAAGTCACTAAGATCTTTGATGATCTCGATGCATGGTTGGATCATTGCAGATTCAATCTTATTAACTTTGATCCTAAGGATTTGTACAGGTCTCAAGAGTATCGGTACTGGCAAAAAGACCGAGATTATAAAGAACGTCGATTCAAAAAGGACTACAAGCGTAAGGATTATAATGCATAAAAATGTTTTTCTAATTGATCTAGAATCAGTAGAAACACGTTATACTAGCCAATGGAAGAAGCATGTACCCGAACTTCTTAAAAGGGCAGGACATCAAGTTCAAGTTATCTCTGGTCCTGAAGATATTCCTAGTGCTACCACTCCAGGCGCTTTTCTTAACTTTGGTGGGACTAATATCTATAAGTCTAGTCAAGTTGAACAAATTGGTCGACTATTTTGCGCTGGACGCATTCAGCCTGGCGACCATTTTCTTTTTACTGACGCTTGGCATCCGGGCATCATAAACTTAAAATACATGAGCGAGCTTCTTAACATTCCTGTTAAGATTCACGCACTATGGCATGCTGGCAGTTATGATCCTCAAGATTTCTTAGGTCGATTAATTGGCAAAGCCAAGTGGGTTAGACATGCTGAGAAAAGTTTCTTCTATGCTATCGATCATAACTATTTTGCTACAGACTTTCATATTAGATTACTAACAGATAACTTACTCGAAGGCGGTTACAAATCAGAAAATCCATGGTACGAAGAAGATTACAACGACCGGCTAGCAGAAGGTAAAGTTGTACGCACTGGTTGGCCTATGGAGTATATGGACGGAATTCTTACTTCATATAAAAATATGCCCAAACGTGATCTTATTCTTTTCCCTCATCGTATCGCTCCAGAAAAACAAGTTGAAATTTTTAGGGATCTCAAAGAGCAATTACCTCAGTATGAATTTGTTGTTTGTCAAGATCAACAACTAACAAAAAATGAATATCATAACCTCTTAGGTGAAAGTAAAATTGTTTTTAGCGCAAGTCTTCAAGAAACTTTAGGTATAGGTTGCTATGAAGGAGCACTAGTGGATGCTATTCCTATGGTGCCCGATAGGTTAAGCTATACCGAAATGTATTATGAGGGATTTAAGTATCCAAGCGAATGGACACAGAATTGGGACAGTTATATTGCTCATAGATCTCAACTTTGTCATCATATTATTGTAACCATGACGCACTATGAAAAACGCTTGCCTCAGCTAAAAAAACAAGCCAATGATCTTACCAGTTACTTTTTTAGTGCTGACAATATTTTAAAAAATATACAATAATATGGATAATACCAAAATAGGAATTATTGGTTTAGGATATGTAGGAAATGCTATAAAAAATAGTATGGATTACGCCTTGCCTTTTTATGACATAAAACTTCTAGACCCCCCTAAAGGAGTTTATCTATCGTACGAAAATTTAAAAGATTGTAACGGTATATTTGTCTGCGTACCTAGTCCTTCAACAGATGACGGTTCCTGCGACACAAGTATTTTAGAGTCGGTTTTAGAAAACCTAAATAATATTTCCTATACTGGGGTTATCATTAGTAAAGTAACAGCACCTCCCGGTGTCTATAAACAATTACAAAAGAAATATAAAAATTTAGTTCATTCTCCAGAGTTTTTAACTGCCGCTAACGCAGAACAAGACTATACAAATGCTAAATTTGTAATCATAGGAGGAGAAGTAAGTGCATATATTAGAGAAGCAGAACGCATTATAAAAATTACTCAAACATCTGTAAAAGAAGTAATACATTGTTCAATAGAAGAAGCGGCTCTTTCTAAATATATAATAAATTCTTTCCTAGCTACAAAGGTTGTTTTTATGAATGAAATGGAACAACTATCTAGGTCATTAGGATGCGATTGGAAAAATATTTCCAATGCTGTTAAACTTGACTCACGAATTGGATCAAGTCATATGCAAGTTCCGGGCGGCGATGGTACATATGGTTTTGGCGGAATGTGTTTTCCAAAAGACACACAGGCTCTTGTAAATCATGCAAAAGAATATAATATAAACTTAGAAGTATTAGAGTCAGCTATTAAAAAGAATTTGTTTTTAAGGTTAAAATAATGGATACAAAAAAATTAGTAGAAGATGCACCTTTTCATCCTGGATACGAAATGGCAGTTAACTTAGTCGCCGGTTCAAATGTAGTCGACGATGATAAATTTGAATACGAAGAAGCATACCTAGGCGATCATCTTCGATTTAAAATGCGACGCGAAGGAAAACGTTTCTGGGCGGGCGACAATATCAGTGATTACTTACACGAAGGTGATAAAGAAAGACTAATCGACGAAGCAACAGAAGCATTTGAACTAGTGCTCGATCGTTTGCTGATTGATCGTGAAAACGATCCTAATAGTAAAGGCACAGCACGTAGGCTGGCTAAAATGTATTTTAATGAAATAATGGCAGGAAGATATGACCCAGCACCGGACGCAACAGCATTTCCAAACGACACGCAGGACCGTTATGAAGGTATGCTTGTTGTTCGCAGTGAGCTTCGCAGTATGTGTAGCCATCATCACCAACCCGTTAGTGGTGTTGCTTATATTGGCATTATTGCCGCTGAGAAACTTATTGGATTATCAAAGTACACCCGAATCGCCCAGTGGTGTGCAAGACGAGGTACTCTCCAGGAGGAACTTGCTAATGACATTGCTCGGGAAATCCAAAAGGCTACAGGAGCCAAAGACCTAGGTGTCTATATTCAAGCTACACATGGTTGCTGTGAGAATCGAGGCATAATGGCACACTCTAGTCTTACACAGACTACGGTATTAAAAGGTGCGTTTAAAGAGGATCCAGGTACTAAAAAAGAATTTATGGATAATATTAAATTGCAACAAGAGTTTGCACCAAGATAAGGAAATGCTATGATTACCCTTAGCGAAGCATACGATATTATTTCTAGTATTAATGACAACGCACATCACCGAGCCTGGGACACCTGGATTGAGGCAGACACGCTCATGGAATCAGATAACGAAGAAGACTGGGAGGCCGCCGAAGAAATAAGAGAACAGGCTTCTCAAGAACAAGCAGAATACTTCCGAGAAGAGTTTGATAATTTAGACGAAGAAACTAAAAATGCTATAATAGACTTTGTAAACACAGAAGAAGAATTTAAAGAAGAATTTTCGATGTGGTACGGTGAAGAGGAATTTTCAGCAGACTTTGATTAATAGGAACTTAAATGACTACTTGGAAAATAAGTAACGCAACAAAAAAGAACGCAGTTGAACGTCAGTTTTGGACCAAAGACGGCATAACTGTAATTAAAGATGAGGGCTTCCGTTGGGGCACATGGTCGTGTGAGAGTGACGAACGCCCAGATATTGACCTGGATAATCCCGACGGATATGATGTACTTAATACTGACTATGATTGGGAAATGCTAGACATGAACGACGGGTGTTGGGTCGAATGGACTTTCCCGGATGATATGGACGAGGAAGAACAAGAACGTATTCAGGCTCTTTGGGATGAAGATTGGTACGAGGGCATGGAAGGTGATGGTTGGATCAACGATGAAACCGAACATTGGATTTACGGGCCTATACAATTAACCAATGAAGACACCGGTGAAGAATATACAGGAAAAGAATAATTATGAATTTCTTTTTATCATTGTTAGAAAAAATAGATAGAAAACGTATAATACTAGATAGGGGCAGTGAAGAACCTTACCTAGAAAGATACTACTTATTTCTAAAAGATAGAAAGAAATTTCCGTTTAATATTTTTCTACATAAATTTTTAAAATCAGACCCTGATGATGTTCATGATCATCCCTGGCCTTATGCAACACTAATTTTAAAAGGTGGTTACTATGAATGGATTCCGGAATTTGATAAAACAGGACGAAAAATCGGAGAGATTAGGCATTGGAGAGGGCCTGGTCATTTTAGGACTTGTAGTGCTACTTCTTATCATCGCATAGAGTTAGATCCTAATGTAACTGCATGGACATTGTTTATGCCAGGTCCTCAAAAACGAGAATGGGGATTTTTAGTTAACAACAAATGGATTAAAAGCGATCAATATCTAACAGAGAAAGCTATAAAATGAAAAAGCAAACAATTAACTATGATCAATTTCGAGGTCTAGTTACAGAAATTTGTAGGAAAATTTCTATCAGTGAGTGGAAACCGGATTATATTATCGGTATTAACAGGGGAGGATTACTCCCCGCAGTTATGATTAGTCATTACTTTAATATTCCTATGAAAACCTTAATGGTAAGTCTTAGGGATGGAGGAGAACTTGTTAGTGATTGCGGTATGGCCGAAGATGCATTAGGTTATCCTAAACAAGAAACATTTGTAGAAGATGAAAATGACATTGGTGCTGTATTAGAAGCCGCAGGTAATTTATTAGAAAGATCTGCTCCTTACAAAAACATTCTAATCGTCGATGATATCAACGACACAGGCGCTACATTTAACTGGATTATGAAGGACTGGCCTAGTAGTTGTTTACCCAACGATCCAGACTGGAAATGGGTGTGGAACAACAATGTAAGATTTGCAGTAATTGTAGATAATCTTGCTAGCCAATGTAATGTTAAAATGGACTATGTTGGTATGGAGATAAACAAAGCAGAACAAGATGTATGGGTCGAATTTCCTTACGAAATATGGTGGAAATAAATGAGAATAGAAGACGAAATTAAATTAGATTTTAAAGATGTATTAATTAGACCTAAAAGATCAACTTTGTCAAGTCGTCGTGAAGTTGACCTTGTAAGATTTTTTAAATTTAAACATAGCAAATATGAGTACGAGGGTGTACCTATTATGGCTGCTAACATGGATGGTGTTGGTACAATTAATATGGCTATGGCATTACATAAGCAAAGACTGTTTACTTGCCTAACTAAAAACTATAATAAAGATATAGACAATTTTGCAGACTTTCGAGTTTGCCGTGACAATTATGCCGTTAGCACAGGTACTAGCGATGAAGATTTTAGAAATCTAAATACTATCATTACAGGTATCGGTGCTCAGTTTATCTGTATAGATGTAGCTAATGGATACAGTGAACATTTTGGTGACTTTGTCGAACGGGTTAGAAATCGCTGGCCAGATAGAACTATTATTGCCGGCAATGTTGTTACAGCAGATATGACACAGGAGTTAATATTACGTGGAGCCGATATTGTCAAAGTTGGTATTGGTCCTGGTAGTGTATGTACTACTCGCATCCAGACTGGAGTGGGCTATCCGCAACTCTCCGCGATCATTGAATGTGCTGATGCTGCTCATGGTCTTGGTGGCCATATTATTGCTGACGGTGGCTGTACTTGTCCCGGTGACGTGGCTAAGGCTTTTGGTGCAGGTGCCGACTTTGTAATGTTAGGTGGCATGTTTGCCGGCCATGATGAGGGCGGTGGAATTATTGAAAACGGTAAAGTTATATTTTACGGTATGAGTAGCGATACTGCTATGGAAAAACATCACGGTGGTATTGCAGAATATCGTAGCAGTGAAGGAAGAACTGTTGAAATTGATTATCGTGGTCCTGTAAAGCATACTGTGTTAGATTTATTAGGCGGACTTCGCAGTACTTGTACATACGTAGGAGCTCAAGAACTTAAACACCTAAGTAAATGCACTACCTTTTTGCGTGTAAACAGACAAATTAACGATCTATTTTTAAAATGAATCAAAATAAAATACAAGAAATTTTAGATATACTACAAGAAGAATGTGGAGAATTGATAGTATCCGCCAGTAAGGTTAGACGATTTGGTTTAGATAACAGTTATAAAGATGGCGGAACCCAACGACAACACTTGACTCAAGAAGCAGGTGATGTTATGCTAATGATTAATCTTTTAGTTGACAATGGGATATTTTCTAAAGAAGAATTAGAAATAGCTCAGCAACACAAAGCAGATAAACTTAAAATATGGTCAAAAATTTATGAGTAAATTAAAAGTCAGCGAACTGTTTTACAGTGTACAAGGTGAAGGACGTTATATGGGCGTCCCTTCTATCTTTTTACGAACCTTTGGATGTAATTTTACCTGCGACGGTTTCGGAATGCCTAGAGGAGAAAAATCAAATGAACGAAACATTATTGCAACTAATATTGAACAGTATAAACAATATAGAGATTTACCTCTTGTTCATACCGGTTGCGATTCTTATGCTAGCTGGGATCCTAGGTTCAAAGATCTTTCACCGTTACTTACAACAGATAGTGTTGCGGAAGCAATCGTTGAGCTCCTCCCATTCAAGAAGTGGACCAGAGAACATTTAGTTATTACCGGAGGAGAACCTTTGTTAGGTTGGCAAAAGGCATACCCCGATTTACTAGATCATCCTAAGATGGACACACTCAAAGAAATTACGTTCGAAACAAATGGTTCGATGAGGTTAACTAAAGACTTTAAAAAATATTTAGAAGAATGGAAATGGCGCCACGAAGGATTTATTGATCGAGAAATTACTTTTAGTGTTAGTGCTAAACTTCCAGTTAGCGGTGAACCTTGGGAAGATGCCATAAAGCCAAGTGTAGTCTGTGATTATCAAAATATTGGGTGGACTTATCTAAAATTTGTTGTTGCTTCGGAACAAGACATCGAAGATGCACTAAGAGCAATCGATGAATACCGTAAAGAAGGATTTGAGGGCGAAGTATATCTCATGCCTGTAGGTGGTGTAGAAAGTGTATACAGCCTAAATAATAAAAACGTGGCACTAGCCTGTATGAAGCATGGGCTAAGATACAGTGACAGGCTTCAGGTTCCGTTATTTAAAAATGAATGGGGTACTTAATATGAAGAATTTAATTAAGAAAATTTTTGGCATAGACGAGATGGAAAAAGCCATTGCAGAAACCCAAAGAAAATTTGAAGAAGCTGAGCAAGCTAAAAAAGAAGTTGAAGCCAAATTTGAAGAAGCTGAGCAAGCTAAAAAAGAAGTTGAAGCCAAACTAGAAAAGCTGAATACTGTCAGTGCATCTCCTTTATCCAAAGAAGAAGCTACAAAAAATCAAGAACCTTGGGTAGCTGTGTTGGATACTAAAATTAACAAGGATAATGTTAGGAACGGTTTTTTTGAACTTGACTGGAATGAGTATTTTGTTGTACAATTAAAGTTAGCAGGATATTCTGGTTCGTCTGAAGAACAAATTGTAGATGCTTGGTTTCAAGATCTTTGTAGGAATATCGGTGCAGAACAAGGTGTTGATATGGAAAGAAGAGGTTCTGGATATATCAATGTTAATAATATTGGCAATGGAAAATCAGAGATAAGTTAATGACTTATATTTTAGTAGATACAGCTAACACATTTTTTAGAGCACGTCATGTGATTAGAGGAAATGCCGAAGAAAAGGTAGGCATGGCTATGCACATTACATTAAACTCTATTAAAAAGGCATGGAAAGATTTTAACGGGAGTCACGTTATCTTTGCACTAGAGGGACGTAGTTGGCGTAAGGATCATTATGCTCCATACAAAAGAAACAGATCTGAAGCTCGTGCGGCACTGAGTCCAAAAGAACAGGAAGAAGATAAATTATTTTGGGAAACATTTGACCAGTTCAAAGATTTTATCAATGCTAAGACTAACTGTACCGTACTACATAATTCTCAATTAGAAGCAGATGATCTCATTGCAGGTTGGATTGCAAAACATCCTAACGATAATCACGTAATTATTTCCACAGACGGTGACTTTGCTCAACTAATTGCTCCGAATGTTCGACAGTATAACGGTGTGTCTGGTATCACTACTACACACGAAGGGTATTTTGACGAAAAGGGAAAGGCTGTAGTAGATCCAAAAACTAAAACTGTAAAGTCTGCGCCTAATCCGGAATGGCTGTTGTTTGAGAAATGCATGAGAGGTGATACATCCGATAACATTTTTAGTGCATATCCAGGTGTTAGAACCAAAGGAACTAAGAACAAAGTTGGTCTTCAAGATGCATTTGAAGATAGAAATAACAAAGGATGGGCGTGGAACAATCTTATGCTACAACGTTGGGTCGACCATGACGGTCAAGAGCATAGAGTAAAAGAGTGTTATGAGCGTAATAAACTATTATGCGATCTTACTTGCCAGCCAGAAAACATTAAATTAGAGATTAATAGAACAATCGACGAGGCTATTTCCTCTGCTAAGAATGTTAGTCAAGTTGGAATTCGCCTTTTGAAGTTTTGCTCAGAATATGATTTAGTCAAAATCAGTGAGAACGTGCAAAATTATGCAGAACCATTAAATGCGAGGTATATGGTATGAGTGCTATTGCAAAAATTTTAATACCAAATAAAACTTGGCTAGTAGAGGATGGTGGTAAAAAAGTAGGTACTCTGAACAAAGAAAAGAAAGGATACACCTTTCTTGTCAAAGGGCAGAAAATTGAAATTAAAAAATCCGATATTTCCCAGACATTGGGTATAACTTTACCAGAAACTGGAACAGTAAAAAAAGATAAAGGATCAACCATAGACCATAATGTCTATGATTTTCCTTGTTCTAGCAGACCACATAATCCAGTATACAATATTAAAAAGAAACTTCCTATATATTCTAAGAGTTTAAAAAGTAAAAGTCTGTACTGTGCAGGTTATTACATCATTAAATTTAGAAAAGGATGGGTCAAAAGCTATTGTCCAAAGTTAATTACCTTAGAAAGATATCCTTATCAAGGTCCTTTTAAAACAGAGGAACAGATGAAGAATGCTCTAAACATTACAGGTAAAGATAAATGAACAATATTAACACATTACCAATAGAAAACTTTCTAGAAAAGGCCAGGATTGCAGGCAAAAACGGTTCTAAAACGTTAGTTTTAGACGTAAAAGAAGCGCAGATACTAAGTGAATGTCTAAGTGTTGTTATGACAAGACTAGTTAGCAAATTATCTACAGAAATAACAAACAAGCCTGATAATCTGCAAGTCACAGTTAAAATGGATGGCGGAAATCTATAAAAAGCTGATAAATATGTACGTAGAGAATTGGAGCGTACATATATGTCAAGGCCTAAACCAAAAGTTCTTCTAGAGCTTACAAATAAAAAAACTTATAAAACCGAACAGGTTCTAGAAGCCGAAGCCATCTGGGCCGTATTTTATAAAAACAAACCAGTTAATCTCAAGACTACCAGTATTGTAGCTCAACAGATTGGCCCAAAATATAAGAAGGTAAGCTTCTCGAATAGCGGACATGCCTTCAATTTAGCAGAAAAACTCAATAAAATTTTTAGCTGTGAGGATTTTTCTGTGGTAAAACTTACCAGCGGCGAAACTGTAAAAGATGACGAATCAAAAAATTCAACTGACTAAGACTTTTTTAGAGCAATTAGGCATAGAAACAACTGCCAAAAATATCACTGACTGGCATTATCTTTGGTGGCAGAATCCAAGAAAAAATAAAAACTATGGATTTCGGTTAACGGAAAGAGGTTTAGAGGATTTTGAATCTAAACTAAAATTAAAATCTTATAAAATAACGTACCCAACTCCACTTAATTCCCTTTCTAGCCAATTTATATTAAGATTAGACAAATTCATAGACTGCCCGTTTTACTTAGATTATAAGTACATAACAGTTTTTAAAGAACGAGTAGCAATAGAATTGGTTTTATTTGACGGAAATTTACCAAAATATCTAGAATCCAAGCATCTGTCGCAAAAAAACAACAAATAAATCATTGACTTTGCCTGAAAGTGACCGTATAATAATAGAACACTAACACTTTTTAAGAGGCAAAAATGGCAGAGAAAATTAGTTCCAATCGTACTGTAAGCCCTAACGAAGCTAAGGCGGCATTGCGTAAATGTATTAAGATTAAGCGTCCGGTTTTTATGTGGGGTCCCCCAGGTATCGGTAAGTCCGATATTGTTAAACAAATCGGTGACGAACAAGAACGCGAAGTTATTGACGTTCGCTTGAGTCTTTGGGAACCTACTGACATCAAAGGTATCCCGTATTACAATAGTCAAGCCAACACCATGAGCTGGGCACCTCCAGCAGAACTGCCTACTGATCCAGATTCTACAGCAATTCTTTTCTTGGACGAGCTGAACTCTGCGGCGCCTGCTACTCAAGCAGCCGCTTATCAATTGGTACTGAACCGTCGTGTTGGTACTTACGTATTGCCCAAAGGTGTTTCGATTGTTGCCGCAGGTAACCGTGAAACCGACAAAGGTGTTACCTACCGTATGCCTGCGCCGCTGGCAAACCGTTTCCTGCATTTGGAACTACGTACAGATTTTGAAGATTGGTTGCAATGGGCTACTAACAACAAGGTTCATGAACAGGTTGTAGGCTATGTTGGTTTTGCCAAGCAAGACCTTTACGACTTTGATCCAAAATCTGCTAGCCGCTCATTTGCTACGCCTCGTTCTTGGAGTTTTGTAAGCGAACTTTTGCAAGACGAAGACTTGCCAGAAAATACTTTGACTGATTTGGTTGCAGGTGCGGTTGGAGAAGGCCTTGCTGTTAAGTTTATGGCTCACCGCAAAGTAGCCAAACAGATGCCTAACCCTACAGAAATTCTTTCTGGTAAGGTCGATAAGTGCAATATCAAAGAAATCTCTGCTATGTACTCTTTGACCATTAGCCTTTGCTACGAGCTTCAAGAAGCAGACAAGAAAAAAGTCAAAGCTTGGGACGATATGGCTGACAATTTCTTCAAGTTCATGATGGATAATTTTCCAACAGAGCTTGTTGTTATGGGTGCTAAGGTAGCTCTTACTAACTACAATTTGCCGTTCGATGCTAGTAAGCTCAAACACTTTGATAAGTTCCATGACAAATATGGAAAATACATTATCCAAGCAATGGAGGGATAAAATTGGGCCCATTAGGGCCCTTTTTTACTTGCAAAATGTTAATTTTGAGTATATAATAATACAATACTTAAGAGGATAGATATGACTTCAGTGATGAAAACCGAAAAGATCCGTAAGCCTAAAAAAACTAAGACTTTTAGCGAAAACGAAAAGAACAAAATTCTAGATAAATTGATTACTGCTCGAGTTGGTTTACTCCTTCGCCATCCGTTCTTTGGAAATCTTGCTACACGTATGAAGCTAGTAGAAGCTAGCGATTGGTGTGCTACTTTAGCCACTGACGGTCGTACCTTTTATTACAATTTAGAATTTGTAGATAAACTCAAACCTAAAGAAGCAGAGTTTGGCTTTGCTCACGAAGTTCTTCATAATGTCTTTGATCACCTCGGTCGTCGTGACGGACGTGATCCCCAGATCTCTAATATTGCGGCAGACTTTGCAGTTAATCAAATTCTCAAAGATGAAAAGATTGGCGAAGTGCCTACTTGGATTAAAATTTTCCAAGACAACAAATATAGAGGCTGGAGCTACGAGCAAATTTATCAAGACATCTACGACAAAGCTCAAAAAATTGATATTGGTACCCTCGGTGAGCTTTTAGATGAGCACCTCGACGGTGACGGTGACGGTGAAGATGGTGATAACGGGAATAAAGAAGGTAACGGGCCCCCACGAATTAGTGCTGAAGAACGTAAAAAGATCCGTGACGAAATCAAAGAAGCAATGATTGCCGCGGCGCAAAGTGCCGGCGCAGGTAAGGTTCCGGCAGGCGTAGCACGTATGATCCAGGACCTTACGGAACCTAAAATGGACTGGCGTCAGCTCTTGCGTATGAACATTCAAAGTATTCTTAAGAGTAACTTCAGTTTTGCTCGTCCAAATCGTAAAAGTCAGCATTGCGGTGCTATCCTTCCTGGAATGCTCAATGACGAAACAATTGATGTAAGCATTGCAATCGATATGAGCGGAAGTATTTCAGATGCTATGGCTAAAGATTTTATCTCAGAAGTCAAAGGCATTATGGATGAATACGTAGACTTTACTTTGGATATTTGGTGCTTTGATACTGATGTATACAACTATGCTAAATTTACCGGAGACACTGCCGACGAAATCCTAGACTACAAGGTAGCCGGTGGTGGAGGTACAGACTTTGATGTAAACTGGACTTTTATGAAGGATCAAGGTATCGAGCCCAAAAAATTCATTATGTTTACAGACGGATATCCTTGCGGAAGTTGGGGCGATGAGGAATACTGTGATACGTTATTTGTCATTCATGGCAATGAATCAATCATTTCTCCGTTTGGTCAAACTGCGTATTATAAATAATATAGGTATATAATGGCATTAAGCAGAGGTAGTATCAACCCACTAAACTTGCTAGGTGTAAGAAAGCTAGGTTTTACACCTCCGCATTTTGCCAAAACTTATATTGACAATATCAGCGAAATGGCAAATATAGATACTTGGATATATCAAAATTTGAATAGTCGATATTGTTTAAAGAAAACTTATATTGTAAGCTCTAACAATAAAATGATAGAAGCCTGCGAGATAGGCATCGAAGATCCTAAAGAGCTTACGATGCTGAGTTTAGGATGTCCATTTATACATAAGAAATAGGAGAATTATAAATGTCAAACGAAGAAGTACAAGGTATTCAAGGCGAACAGGCAGCACCATCGCCTGAGTTAACTGTCACTGACTTGCAAAATATTAGAGCTATTATTGATGCGGCTTCTAGACGAGGAGCATTTGGTGCTAGCGAAATGGCCGCAGTTGGCACTGTCTACAATAAGTTAGATTCCTTTCTAAATGCCGTTTCACCGCAACAGACAGCTGAACAACAATCAAACGGCGTCTAAAAGGAGAATGGTATGAAACACGTTGGTAAAATGAAAAATAACTCGGCAAGGGTAGCTATTGTTTATAGGACCTTACCGGGTGATCCTTATAGCTCTTTAGTTATAGGAACAAACGGTCTTGTAGACAGTTATCACGACTCTCTAATGGCTGTAATCGAAGGAGACATGGGCCAGCAAACAAACGAGCTTGCAGATATTTTATCTATAAGACGTTTCCCAGATGGTTCCAATATGTTGGGTTATCTTCATTCCAACGGTCATCTAGTTAAAGTTCCTACAAACATGGTTCTTGTTACTCCCGATTCTAAAACTTCAATTCCTTTAAACGAATTAAATGAATTGATTGCTAAACAAAAAGGAGTATCAGTAGAGGATCTTGCTGTTACAGATGGATCTCAGAAAAAAGTTTCATCTAAAGAAAGTGTAACAGAAAATATTCCTGCGGTAGATACAAGTCCTAAAATTAATGACGGTGGATTTGAGTTGTCTGCTTCGGAAATGAGATCACGAGCAGACGCACTATTCAAACAGGCTCAGCAACTTCGTAAGCAAGCAGACGAAATTGATCCTCCAAAAAAGAAATCTACAAAGGCCAAAGAAGCAGTTGAATGATTAACTGTATAGTAGCAGTAGATCGTAACCAGGGTATAGGATTAAATGGTTCTATGCCCTGGCCTCGCCTCTCAGGTGACCTTAAATGGTTTAAAGAAAAGACAACAGATCAAATTGTTATCATGGGTCGTAAAACTTGGGAAAGTATTGGTTCGAAGCCATTGCCAAATAGAATTAATTTAGTATTAAGCAAAAATAAAATTCTTGGATGTGACGCATCATCTAATGATACAGATTGGCTTTTAGGTTATTGCAAAATGCTTTATCCGTATAAGCAAATTTATATCATAGGCGGTAGTGTAGTATATCAACACTATTTAGATATAGTAGACAGATTTTACGTAACAGAAATTGATATGGAATATCCGTGCGATACATTTTTTAATTACAATTATGTTAAAGAAAACTTTACAAAAGTCATAGAACATGCTACATTTAATGAACCTATACCGTATACTATAAAAGAATATAATCATGAGTAATTCAGAAAAACAATACCTTAACTTATTACAAGACATACTAGATAATGGCGAAGTTAAAACAAACAGAACTGGTATCTACACCCTCAGTAAGTTTGCACCCCAACTGAGATTTAATTTATCTCAAGGATTTCCTGCTATTACAACAAAAAAACTAGCATGGCGAAGTGTAGTCAGCGAATTATTATGGTTTATTGAAGGTAGTGGCGATGAGCGTAGGTTAAAAGAATTGTTACACGGAGATCCTAACTCAGACAAAAAAACTATCTGGACCGATAATGCTCAGTCTGAATATTGGATTAAGACTAAAAATAAAAAACATCAAGACGATTTAGGTCGCATCTATGGTGTACAATGGCGGCAATGGCGTGCGCCGGTATTTGGCGTTAATAAAATGGGTGTAAGACATATAGACCAATTACAACTATTGATTAATGGAATAAAAGAAGATCCCAATGGCCGTAGGCATATTATTACGGCGTGGAATCCTGGAGAATTGCATTTAATGGCACTTCCGCCATGTCATATGATGTCGCAGTTTTACGTTAGCAAAAATAAAAAATTGCATTGCCACATGTATCAAAGAAGTGCAGATATGTTCTTAGGCGTTCCTTTTAACATTGCGTCTTATGCGTTGTTTACTCACATGATAGCACAGGTCTGTGATTTAGAAGTCGGTGAATTAGTAATCAGTTTCGGTGATGCACATATCTACGAAAATCATATCGAACAAGTTAAGGCTCAGTTAACTAGGGAACCTTATGAGTTATCTAGATTAAATTTAAATCCAAGCATTAAAGAAATAACAAAGTTTACTATTCAAGATATCGAATTAGTTAACTATCAATGCCACGAAGCTATCAAAGCACCAATGGCTGTTTAAACTTTAACTTCGATATAGCCATCAAGACCTTCAAAATCTTCTAAGGCTATTCCAATTATAGATCTATGATCATCGCTTAGTTTAGCAGCTTCAGCACATCCTGCTCTTTCGCTTGATACCAAATGATCGCCTTTAGAAATTTTTCCAGTTACTTTACAAGGAACCCTTCCTTTTAGAGCAATATAAGGATGAGTCCAGTCGTCACCTGCTGAGCTATTCATTTTAAATGCAGGGTTCTTGCTAACTATTCCAGCAACTTTTATATCGGCTCTGGTCTTAGCTATAGTTACTTCCTTATCACCACCTACAGTTAATACTGTGCCAAAATCATAAAAAGAATCACTTTCATATCTTTCTGCCAAGTCAGCATAAGTAGCCTGGAGAGTTGATCCTGCAATTAAAGTCCAAGCTCCTTCTATTGTTCCCGGAGTAGAAGGAGAGCCGGTGCTTATTTTTGTTAAATTTAATAACTGAGTAATATTTCCAGCAATTAAATTTACCTGACTTGTTAGTACATAATCTGTAGCAGCTCTACCATTTAATCGAACGCTATCTGCAGCCGTTCCCCAAAAATAACTTTGAGTAGAGGTGGATACACCGGTTATAGGATCGGCACCTTTTAACGTGATACCGTATTTTATCTGACTGAATTCTGTGTATAAAGGATCAGTAATATCAACGTTAAAAGCATTAGGCGATACTACACCGATAGTAGCTTCACCTATAGATAATTTGATAACATCATAAGGAACATTTGTACTAGCTAGTACATTGCTAATACCTAATCCGCCTGTAGAGGTTCCACCGCCTGTAGAGGTTCCACTGCCGCCACCGGGACCTATCAATACAAGCTCATTTAAGTTTTTAATATATAACTTTTCACCTGCACTATCAAACCAAAAATCGCCATTATTTAAATCAGTAGGCTGTGTTGTTGATACAGTAGTTGTTAATAAATTCTTAAATTGAATGCCGTCATATAACTTTAACTTTTTAGATAATGTGTCGTACCAAAGCTGTCCAGTTAATGGCTTACTAGGGGCAGAATTATTAGCAAAATTTTCTAAAAGTTTTACAAGATTTTCATTAACAACTTGTCCATAACCTGCATAATTTCTTCCTACCAATGCAAGATCTGTAGTTAGATTAAGTGTACCATCATCAACAGTAGTTAACTTTAATCCATTTGTTTTTAAAAGTGTATAAGGCATTCACTGGCTCCGTTTACAATATTTACCGGTTAAATTACTTTGATTATGAACGCCAGTGCATAATACGGATTTAAAACATCAACTGAGGCTGAACCTGTTGCACTAGTGGTCCCACCAAAGGTATGTGTATGACTTCCCGATTGGCCGCCAGTATTAAATGTGTGGTTATGATTACCGGCTGTGGTAGTATCCCAAATTTGGCCGGCACCGCCAGAAACAGATCTAGCATCATAATTAAATCCGCCTCTAGAGTTACTTGTCCAACCTGCAACTCCATTTGCAAAGGCTAATTGATCGTCGCCGGGCATACCGTGATTATGATTGCCTGCACTAGCTGTTACGCCGCTATGAGTATGATCTGCACTTTCAACTGAACTAGCTCCGCTGAATCCATGTGTATGTGCAACTACTGTGGTTATAGATTTGGTACCACCGGTGTTTCCTGGAGCATATTCGTTTCCAGCTCCCATAATAAATCTATCTCTAAGATCAGGTGTTATTACACCATTCACAGTCTGTCCGTTGCATAGTGCCCAACCAGAAGGAATACTAGCGATCGATCCGTACCACATTAATATACTACCTAGAGGAATAACACTATGAACAAACGCTGTAGTAGCAGTTGCCGTAGAGTTATTATCAACTGTTTGGGTAGTATTATTCGTAAATGGCCCCATTGATCGAAAACCTGTAGCAGTTCTTACATACATCTGCTCATTAGATTTATTAAACCATAACTGACCTTGAATTGGGTTAACTGGCTCTACAGAACTGTTAAAATTTTCTAAAAGCCTAACAAAATTTTCATTCTGTGATTTACCAAAAGCATTAACATTCTTACCTATCAAAGTCAAGCTAGTCCTTGATACGTCAGTTGTACCGTCGGGGAGATCAATTAATAGAGTTCCGTCTGATTTTCTTATACTATATGTCATATTATTGTCTCATTAAATATCTCTGTAGAATCTCCACACTAACGGCGGGTCATTTACAACTCTAAATTCTTTAACTGTATACTGTATTGTTGCAGTAGTAGTAACAAATGTAGCAGTTGCCGCTACTGCTGTAACTGCTCCACCCGGAGCACTAGTTGGGTACAATTGGAACAACGTAGATGTTGTTGCTACATTTATTGGTTGAGGCGGTACAACAATACCATGACGTTGACAAAGAACCCTAGCTCTATATCCCACAGGAAGATCATATTGACTTTCAAAAGGATACAAAGGAGGAATTTGGTTTACTGGAGGTGCTAAAACCATTAATATGCCTGCAATATCTGTATCAGGTAAGGCCATGTTTGTAATATCTATGCTTAATACAAATCCCTTAAGCTGTGATACAGCAGAATAGTCTTGCAAGAATTGTACGCTGGCTGCATCTGTAGGTCGTACAGGATATCCAACATTAATAATTCTCTTATTTGTCGCATCAATATTACCATTAGCAGATGAATTCAACAATAGATCAGGGAATATAGCAACACCATTAACACCGATTATAGGGTTAGTGGTAGACAGAACACCGTTTGATAAAATCGTAAATTGATTATTACTCGAAGTAGTTACTGTCCTTACTTGATAATTACCGTCATAACCTGGATCAACTACACCACTAATTGTTATACTAGTCCCTGTAAATATTAAGGGAGCAGGTGTTAGTAAATTAACAGTTATTACAGTACCAGTACCTGTTGATACAGCCGATACTGAACTAATTCTAAGACTCTGAGCATTGGTAGTAATACCAGTTCCTTTAATCAATACATTACTTGCTGTGAGCTCAGTTAGCACACCTAACCGTGTAATATTTGTTGTAGTAACTAGATTTCCTAAAAATCTTTGGCCTACTGTAGGTACCCCTGCAATCTTGTATGTTGAGCTAGATCCTACAGTATCGATATCTATATTAGACTGCCACGACGTTGATGTGTTGTTATATAGCCATGTCTTATCCGTTGTTCCTTTAAGGATAATACCGCCGCCGTCAACTTGAACATCTGTAAATGATGTTGCGCTAGAAGCTAATTCAATTGCTTTATCTGCTACCTGAACAATAGTAGATCTAACAGTTGTAACTGTTCCAAAAAATTCTACAATACCTGTGACCTGTAGATTACCTGTAATTCTAGTATTTCCCGCAACATCAAGATTAAAAATTGGACTAGATAAATTAATACCAACCTTATCGCCTTGTAAAGTTAATAAATCATTGTCACCAATGGTTCTAACCTGTTTAAATACCAATTTCTGGTCTACGTTTACACTCTTGATAAAAGATGTTCTGCTGCCTCCAGATCCTGATGCAAATATTTGAAGGTCTGGAGCTCCACCCGGTTGGGCAGGATTACTTCCGATAAACAATCCTCCCTCATCAACTGGAGTAGCAGTAGGCCAAGAATAAACGCTTCCGCTCTTTACTCCCTTTCTAGTATCATTTTTAATCCAAATTGCACTATCTGTAACTTCGTCAAAATTGTTAACCAAATAATTTGTTGCACTGAATCCTAAATAATTTGTCGAATCTGTAGCTGTTCCTTCAAATTTTACATTAGGTACTGCGGCCTGATTAAGAGTAATACCAGGAGTAACATAAAACAACCCCTGAGTATTTTGTGTAGCAGTGTTTGCAAATGTTATAGTAGCAGTGCTAACTACGGCAACTAGAATTCCATTAGAATATAAAGCTGTAACCTGTCTGTCTCTTAAGGCATCATCTTTCCAATTTTCAATGACAAATCCAGATTTACCAAAAGGAGATTTATATATTGGGCCTGCAAGTACTGTAGTATTTCCATCCTTAGTAAAATTTAATTGATCATTTGTTGTATCGATCCATAAATCGCCCTGTCTTAATATAGAAGGTTTAGTAGCACTTAATACTGAAGATGATATCTCACCAAATGTTCCCTCTGGAGTATAAACTTTTAATCTACCATCAGCTGTGCTGTACCAAAGCTGGCCTGTCTGAGGTGCAAGGGGCGGAGTAACTCCTGCAAAATTTTCTAACAATCTAACAAAGTTAGTATTGAGTGCAGTTCCGTATTCGTCGACATTTTTACCTATCAGTGTAATACTGGTAGATTTATTATCTAGTGTTCCATCTACTAGATTAACTAAAACTGTTCCGTCTGATTTTTTTATTGTATAGGCCATGGCATTAATACTTTATAATATATCTTACTGTTGGTAACGGATTAGGCGGAGTAGCCGGACTTTGCGGATTAACCACTGTTACACCAGTTAAATTGGGTAATACCAAATAATCTGTAAATGTCCAAGACGGAGACGGAGTAGCTGTAGTTGGTTCACCATATGTAGTTCCTAACAAATCATACAATTGTTGAAATCCTCCTGCTCTAGGAACTGTGCTGCCGTCGCAGACTGCCCATCCATCTGGTATTCCTGCACCTGAATACAATGTTATCATCCCAGTCTGGACCATAGAAAATGCTGTAGATGTTGTAGCAAAATTCTTTGCATAAACTGTTCTGAACGGATTAGAGACACTGCCTATATCATAGGTGCCATTTGTTGCAGGAACTATACCTGTTCCTCCGCTACCTAGATATCCTACAATCACTTGCCGCCTAAATGTTCCAGTATTAGACACTGTAACATTTCCTAGTACATTTAAATTGGTACCAAAACTTCCGCCACCGGACACATTTACAGCATTAGATGCCGCCGATGTAATTGTTAACGTCCCACTAAACTTTGCACTTCCGTTTACATCTAAAGATTGAGTAGGAGTATCATTATTAATACCAACCCTTTGTAAATTTCCATCCAGTGTTAAAATTTCATTATCAACATCATTCTTTCTAACTCTAAATCTAAGCCTTGCGCTATCAGATCTATTGATCATAACCCCGTCATTGATCTGTTTTTCAATTAAGAAAGTCTGAGAAATATTTCCTATTTTTATTCCGCCGTCTGAATTGATTCTTAAAAATCCATTAATAGTACCAGCTGTGTCTGCTCTTAAAAAATTATCTGCAGGAACTGGAGCTGGTTGAGTTGATACCTGCAGACTTAAAGCTGTATTTGCTAAACCACTAACCTTTGCCGATGTTCCTCCAAATGCCTGCGTACTAACATTTAAGCCAGGAATTAATTGACTAAATCCTGTTATTGAAGGGTTAGGAGTGAATGTTTCTTTAGCAGTAATAGTTATGATACTATCATTAACATAAGTTAATACTACTTCGTGAGGATCTCCAAGAGCATCTGTTAAAATATCAACAAAAGTCCCTGTTCTACGAACATTATCTAGTTCAGGTCCAATTACTTTCCAAGAGCCAGCAACCCGCATTTTTAATCTAAAGGTTGCACTGTCTGCCCACAGGTCTCCGTTCTTAACGGTATAAGGTCCATCTACCGGATCGCTTGTTCCACTATATAGTCCCCCAGAAGGAGTCCACGTAGACCCGTCATAAACTTTTAAAATTTTATTGTTAGGTACAGTAGTGTCGTACCAAAGCTGCCCTTCTAATGGGCTTCCCGGTGGAGTTGTATAAGAAAAATTTTCTAATAAATGTATAAAATTTTCAGCTATTGCTTGGCCATAACCAGATGCATTTCTACCTACCAAATTAATACTAGTACTTTGATCAACGCTAAGATCAGCTACCGATATTGGAGTTTTGCTAGGATTAGATAGGTATACTGTATAGGTCATTTTTAAATTCCGCTACTTAAACTTTGCACCCTGATGGTGTAATCTATTTGAATTAATCTGTTTAAAGACTTTTGAACAGGATGGAAGATAACATGAGTTAATAAAAGACCGGTATTAGGTCCTGCTGTGTTATAACTTTTTAAACCTAATTCGTCAAAAACAAAAGGACTGTCGAGTGCGGTTTCGTTATCAAAAGCAGCCTGCCCCGCAGGTTCCCCAAAATCTAATAAACAGCTTACTAATATATCGCTATATGCTGTACCTGTAATGTGTCTTACTTCCATATAGTTTCTGCTTGGATCTAAGCTGTTAGGATTTCTACCATCTACTGTTTTGTAATAAGTTTGATCATATAATGCTGCGGCACTACCAGTTGTATTAGGAGTTAGATATGTTATAATGCCGGTAGGATCTATCCTACTTCCGCCTCGGCCAAAAACCATTTCTGCAATTACTCCGGACTCTTGATTGCTAACTCCGCTGGCTAATGCTATACTAAAATTTTCGTAGTGAATAGCGTTTCTTTTGTCAACAAATATTTCCTTAGATTCTGGATCATATATTTTAATATGACCTGTTAATCTAATATTCCCTTGTTCGTCAGGTTTTTGCACTTTCTTTTCTTCCATATCTTTTTCGGTATTTTTTTTATCTTGTGTAGAGTGGTCCATAGTGATATTTATCCATAAGTTTTAATGTGTTTTACAGACTAGCAGGTGTGCTATAATAATTATTTCCTAAAATATAGGGATATACAGGGCCACCAACATCGTCTATAGTACAAAAATAAGCATATGTACCGCTAGGATAATCCGGTGTAACACAGTATCTACCATTAAATCTATCTAAAGTACTAGGTACAGCACTTTCAATAATAATCTGCCCGGCATAATTAACATTATTACCGCTAACATAGTAATACGTCCCTGGAGTTACATTAAGCGTATGCCACCTTGTTTGACCCGTTGTTGTTCCTTGACCTACGACAGTTCCTTGAGAAATTAAATTAGAAGCTCCTGTACTAATTGCCGTTTTTAGATAAAATGGCTGACCGGATGTTGTAATATTAAAATATAAAATAGTTCCTGCCTGTACTCTAATTGTAGGATTGTTACCTAAATTGTTAGTAGTAGTTTGCCCGCCCACTGAGACTACTTCACTTAAAGAATAAGCATTAGTAACAGTTGTAACATTATATCTATCAACAGGGCTTTCAAAACCAACAAAAGTATAATCTTGGCAGAAAGTTCCAAAAGGATAAGTAGAAGTTGGCGGAGGATTAGCACCTCCCCTAACAGTTATTTCCCCGTATCCGGAAGTCATTCTTCTAATTCCACTAATACTGTTTGCAGGATTAATGTATCCGTAAGGGCCATATACCGGATACCCGTCTGCGCTTATACCTAAAATTTTACTATGTCCGTCTGGGTGTATTAACGAACCAGACAGATAAGGTATAACATTAACTTCCGCTAAACCAGTCGTTCCGTAAGTTGCTCCAGTATTACCAGATCCAGAAATCCATGCATCATCAAAGCTAAAATCATGATAGTGATATTGATTGGGAGGAGCTGCATGACCTCCTGCACCGTCTTCTCCGAAATTATAGCCTAAGTCATCGCCTGACTCTGAAGAGGCATTATATTGCCAATTAGGAGAAAAAGGATTAGGACCAGTTGGACCTCCGCTTTGAGCAGAAGGGTTAAACATTGATACACCGTTTAACCAGATGCCTATAAGTCCTGCACCTGTAGCTACCTGTGTTCCAGTAGTGTTTTGACCACCTCTATATGTCCAAGTTTTATTAAAATTCTGGGCCCCCGGAGTGTTTACTGATGCAACATCTCCGTAACTATGGTAAGGTAAACCTGTACCGACTAGTGTTACCGAGTTTGAAGATACTGTCCAATTTGATGATACAGCAGTTCGAGTTCCTCCTAATTGTACAGCAGTTCTAGAAGCTGTTAGATTTGCAGTGTTAAATGCAGTAAAGGAATACGACGGAGTAGTTTGAGGACCAAAACTATAAATTCTATTTCGAGGATAAACCTGGCCTACGGAAGGACGTTGATTTACATTTAGTTTAGGAAACACGTTTCCCGAAGTTACAGATTCTTTATTATAATAAAGATATCTATTAGGTCCACTCTGTAAGCTAGTTGTATCAGTATAGCTACCGTTAGAATCAAACATTTGATTTAACTTAGCATAATTTAAAAGATAACTCCTAGCAGTTGTTTGATTAAGGTAAGGATATACTTCTAATGCGCAGGCCAAAACCCCAGTAACTTGGGGACCTGCCATACTTGTTCCGTTATATTTTATCAAATACTTAGAACTGTTTCTAGAATCAAATGTTGGGTTCCTAGTGTTACTATTAACTGTGCTTATAATATTTTCGCCTGGTGCAAATATATCAACTCTTGGACCGCAATTACTAAAAGTAGATTTAGATTCATTCTTAAGTGCGCTTACAGATCCTACACAGATGACTTGAGCAGGACTATTTCCAGATGCAGCCGGTGTGGATCCTCTATGATAATAATAATTAAAGGAACCATCATAAAGGTAATTGTTATAATCTTGGCCTCCGGGTACGTCTATCTTGGCGCCATCATTACCTGCACTACCTACAACAATAATTCCGTCCGAAATACAGTCTGCAATGTCAGCGTCAACTGCTGTATATCTATAATTTATAACGCAGTTAGATCCGGATACTCTGATACCAAATGCCTGCAAAGAAGAACTAGTAAAGGGTCCGGCTTCGGTTACTCCTCGGTAGGTAACCGACTGAACATTTGCTATAGGAACTGTTGTACTATACTGCCAACTATTATTTAGAATCGTAGGGTTTTTCCTTCCTGTTGTAGCATTAATAGACTTATTATTATGAAAAACTCTTATGTAATCAAATAATCTTGTTCCGTCTATGAAATTCGGATTGGTCGAATAAGGGCTAATATTGTATATGTTAGCCCCCCTAGCCCATCCTTGAGTATTACCCATAATTGTTCCTGCAACGTGAGCACCATGATCATTTTGAGAAGTTCTATCTGAGATCCCGTCGCCGTTGTTATCAGGATAGGCAGCATCTACGTAAGGAGTATACACATAGGTACTAGAAGATGCACCTGTTACTGAAGGATTTAATTGGAACCAATTATATTGAATAATATTTGTACCACCGGTTCCATCTAAATTTCTTGCATACTCGGGGTGCGTAGGATCAAAATGTCCGTCTACTACTACCACATCTACATTCTTTCCGTCGCTAGTCACTTCGATAAAATTACTCTGACTAACTGTGCCGTCTGTTCCCCAATTTGTCGGATTTGTAGGTAGTGTAGATCTTAGCAAACCCCAATTCCTATGTGCATTATTATTGCTAGAATTTTTGTTCCAGTTAATAGATGTTTGAGTATAACAAGGGGATATTATTAATCCCAACTCATTAGGAGTTAATTCAACATCTAAAACTCTAGGATCGTTACGAAGACTCTGCGCTTCTTCTTGAGTTAAAAAATAATGTGTATTACGACTTATTGGCCTGCGATCTGCTAATTCTACTGTCCTGTTGGGAATATATAAATTACCACCAGGGGTCTCCATATCTTGATAGAATTGGTCAAGATCGCTTGCATTTTTTAGTGTTACAATATATTCTTTAACTTCGGACATATTAATTCTCTAGTTGATTGATTGTCAATGTAACAGTAATAGGTGTAGTTACACCGCTAAGATTTGTAACTGTTACAAAAACAGTTGTAGAAACAGGTAAACTATCATTGAACCCAATAACACCTGGACTAATTAATTGAGTAGTTGCTCCTGATGTAATTACTTCTGCAATTACACCACTACCTGGTGCCGGGTCAGTACCTTGTGTCCTGGCAGCATCAGAACTTTGTGCAGATGCACTAGTATATATTCTTACCCAGGCTGCGGCACTAGTTTGAACCTTGTATAATATATAAGATTTAAAACCAGTAAGTGTAGTTTGTGCTGTAGCATTGTTGGCTAACGATGTTGTAGTTACCGCCGCGGTAGATCTAGAAGTAAGACCAACTCCAGATCCACCTCCACCACTGCCAGTGAATCCAACAATAGCACTACCGGTGAATCCTATACCTACACTTCCAGTGAAGCCTGCGCTTGCTGAGCCAGTAAATCCCGGAGCCGAGCTTCCGGTAAACCCTGCGGCACTACTACCAGTATACCCTCCAGGACTTCCAGCAACACCTTGAGGGCCTTGGGCTCCGGCGCTACCTGTGAATCCTCCAGCGGGCCCTTGCGGACCTTGACTACCAATAAATCCTGTGTCACCTTGACTGCCTGCAAAACCAAAACCTGTGCTCCCCGTGAAACCATTAGTACCAGCACTACCTGTAAAACCAATACTACCTATAAAGCCGCGACTTCCCATAAAACCAGGAGTTGCCGATCCAGAAAATCCAAATCCTTGACTTCCTGTATATCCGCCTGGTAATCCTGGAATACCTTGAGGACCTTGACTGCCTGCAAAACCGATACCCCTACTACCAGTATATCCCGGACTACCTTGGATACCTCGGCCGCCTATTGAACCTGTGTAGCCTACAGTTTCAGTTCGTAAAAATCCAAAAGTTACAGCTTTGGCTACACCGTTTTCTAAAACAACGAATAAACTTTCGTCGTTAACTCCGGTTACTCTTGGCAGTTGAGAAATCCTTGTCATTTTATTAGCTTCCTTTTATTGGTCTATCATCATCTGTGGTCAATGGCAATCCATCATCAAATCGTAAAACAGTGTCCCCACCGTAATAATATATGTCCGGTGTAAACGACGGTCTTTCTTGAATAAATCTTGCTTGTATAGTCTGTCCTGTCAGTAGAGAAATGTTTGTAGCACTGGTTTGATCATACCAACTTGTGGACTTCCTCTGCACTAATAATAGTGGCTCATTTCCTTGAATAGGTATATTATCTGTAAGAACTACTGAAGTTATTATTGTAGCACTAACTGTTGCTGTGGTAATATTAAAATCAGGATTAATAATAGACCTTCCTATTTCTGATCCGCTATCATAGGCTTGAGATTTATCATGGGCATACCTTATGTTTCCAGCTTTTGTCGGTTTTTCTAACTTCCTTCCTCTGAAATATACTTCAACCTGATCGTGGCGCTCGGCAGTATTTACAAACGTTAATGTAGTTATAGGATAACCAATAGTTGTTATTGTAAAAGTACCGACAGTAAGTTCGTTAGTAGCAACTTTTAATGGAGTAAACCACATTCTTGTTGCATTAACTTGTAACACTTGATAAACTCCGTCGTTAAATCTAGTACCGGCAATCTTGATAGTTTGTCCTGCTACAAACCCATCTGTTAGATAGCTTCCTGTTACTCTATCAACATAGTTTCCTGCATTATCAAAAGAATGAACTGGGGTGTAAGATATAACTGAACTTGTTAAAATTTGTTGCTCATTAACAGTTTCATTAAAAGGTACAGTTTGCGTTATTCCTTGATCGGCTACCCAAGTTCCTATGGCATAATAATCTTTAGCTCCGGTACCGAATGTTGCCCTTCTTAGACCAGTTAATTGATTACCGTTTTTGTAATCGTATTCAATCCTTTCACCTGCAATAAAAATTATTCCTGGAATATTTTTCTGTAGATCCGGTGGAGGTAAAACGTTACCGTTTTCTACAAATATAGACGTATCGGTTAATTGTAGGGGTTGAGTCAAATAGGTTGTATCTGCTTGACTCAATCTCTTATAATGATTTCTACCAAATATATCTTTAAATATTTTATATCCAATAGTCTTTCCAGATTGCCTTTCTCCAATGGTCATTATAGTAATTCTTTGACCATCCTGATAGGGAATATCTGGATCTAATTGAATAGTAACCCCATCTTGTAAAACAAAGAAATCGTAACCACTTACTAAAACTCTATCCCCGATGCTGATCCAAATATAATTATCGTTAACTACAGGTCTAGATATCTTATATAACCCAGCAGAATTAATATTGAATACTTCTGTTCTTATTAGGCTAGCATCATGATTAGTAAAAGTTAAAATCCTTAATTGATTTGGTGGAGTTACATTGACTCTGTCAGTTAAAACTAGTTGATTACCAACAATAACAAATTCATGATCTAGTAACACTGTAATAGCTAACACATCCCCTACTTTAAAATCTAAAGGATTAACTCTTAAGATATTATTTGTTTGATCAATAAAGAAATTAGTTCCAGGAATTCTTTGTCCGTTTTTATATACTTCGATATTTGTATACCCAATTGAACCTGGCTCGTATGTCATTGATTGACTGATAGCATATGATCCCGTACTTACAGAAGTTACTTCATAATAAGTAGTATTTGGTGGAGATAATCTACGCTTATCTAATTCAACAATGGCATTAGAGGACTGAGGTCCTATATTGGCAGGGGGTTGCACTAATGTAAATTGTTTTTGAACAGTATTGAAAACAATTTGTTCTCTTACTTCGCTAAACCCTTTAAATTCAGCACTGAAAAATGCTGCCGTAATTGTGTTTTCACCTGTGGTCGATAACCCGTAAACAGTTATCTTAGCCCTAGCATCTACACCTTCTTCTGCTACAGATATAATGTATCCCGAACCAGAGAGTTGTGTATAAGGAGGTGTTCTAATACCGTTCACACTAACATACACACTTTTTACATCAACAAATGCACAGGATCCAACGACTGAACCAATACTTTCTCCTTCATTCGTCTGACTGTCTAAGCTTAAGAAACCAGTGCCCCCTACATCCATATAGGTAATTTCTATAATACCAGAAGAATTGCTTGTGTTTGGAAATGTTAATTCGTCGGTTTCAAAATTAATTGTAAATTCGCCATAATTTAATAATCTGTTATTCAAAGTTACAATTACTGATTCTCTATTAGGCGGTTTAATTGTTAATTTTATAACAGTAGGTCGTCCGGGTATAACTTGGCCTGACGCTGTGTAAATCATCGGGCTTCCACTAATTTCTCTAGTATAAACATTAACTGCCAGGCTTTCGTTAACTTCGCCTCTAATTAGTTCTTCTGGAGCATGAGACCTCCAAGGACTTAAAAATTGATCGCCGTCAAGATTTATATCTTCTGGTTTGATCCCCGAAGCTGAAACAAATAGTCCGTTAGTTGTAGTGAGACTTCCACCATCAATAATAGAATCTAAATCGTCTGTTTGATTGGCCAATCTATTCCAAGTTACACTTTCAAAAGGCAATGCATCCCAAGAAAAATCATAGGCAAATTCTTGAGTTACAATTTTTGTTCCGGGATATTCTACCCCCTTCATTAGTTGTTCTGGTTCTTTTCCAGGCATTCCAAAATGAGGATCATAATAATCTTCAATCCTGTCAATAGCTGTATAAATCTTAAGACTCTTAGGATAAGTTATTTTTAGAACACTATTTTTATCAGGTTGGAAGTTCAAAACTAACTTGGTATAAGATTTATTATAACCGTTATAAAGTTGTTTAAAATCTTCAAAAGTATAGTTTGCACCTAAAATAATAACATTGTCTAATGTAATAGAAATTTCTTCTTTGTTTAAGAAAGCAGGCCAACTTAATACAAATTCTTGCTGTATACCGTCGGCGACAAATGTATCTGTAACAGTCTTTGAACCAATTTCTCTCGATATAGAAATCCTATCAAACTTCATACCTACGGTATTTGTTCTTACTTTACCGTTAGTCATTATCGCACTGGCCTTAGCCAATACGCCATCTGTTAGACTTTTTCCACCTACTACCAATACAGTAGGAGTCTTGGTATAACCTTCGCCTTGATCTGTTACAATAATTTGAGAAAGCTTACCACCTGATATATAAGCTTCAGCTGTTGCAGTTCTTGTAGGAGTATCGCCAAATGCCGGTATTATTCTTATTTCAGGTACTGCGGTATATAATGTTCCACCATTTGTAACAATGATAGAATCAACAAATAATTTGTAATTGTCTGTCCAACCTTTGTAAGGATATTCTTGAACCTTAGGATTACTTGGATCTAAAATTACATACTTTCCTAGATTATTATCAAACACACTAGGTAAATCAAAGTCAGTTGTAAACGTTTGACTTGGTTCTATATTGTTATAAGTTAGTTCGTAATTCCTTATCTTAGTGTGATAGGGTTTGATTTCATCTAGATAATCTTCATACCATTTACTATCTTGGAACTTATAAACAGGTCTTTGATCTAATTCTCCTGCTTGATTTTGAACATTAATAAATGATGTCTTAAATGCCCAGTCAAGAGATTTTTGTTCTGTAAGGGCATATCTTACAGATGCAAAGAATAATTTATTCCAATATACTTTTAAATTTCCTACAAAAATATCTTCTTTAAGGGCTTGTAAAATATTTTCTAATTCAACGTCAGGAGTTTGATCATAATATGTTTCATCGTAAGGAGAAACTTGATCCCATCCTAAATAAGATTGTCTTAAATCCCATACACTTTCTTTGATTTTTAATGTACCTTTTTCACTATACATTACATCAAACAACTCATTGAATGTACCTTGAACTCCTAATTCTGTCTTACGCAAAATTAAATATCGATCGGCGCCGCCGTCATTTACCTTTACATAATCATTAGGTCGTAAAGTTAATTCTTGAGTTTGATATAATTTATCAACAGTCGATGCTATAGTCTGATACTGATTATATTCTGGACTCACCCAATCAACAAAATCCCAATATCTAGTAGTATCAAACTTTTGTGTTTGAACTTTAGACCATGATTTATTGATTACAGAATACTTTGCCCATTTTCCTTTTGAGTTTTCATCTGTTTGAACTATAACAGAATAAGGTCTAACATTTATAATTGGTGTTGAATAGTAGTTTGTGCCAGGATTCTTTAATATTAATTCAACTAATTCGCCAAAACCGTTAATAATACTTTCTATAACTGCTCCATTGGTATCATTATCAATAGAAACTTTAGGTCCTCTCCATTTTATAGGATTGTTATTAATATCATATTCGTAAATTTCTAATTTTCCATAACCATATCCGCTATCAATAATAGTTAAGGAATCTATTTTTCCATTTAATATGGTACAAGCAACCTTTGCCTGTCTTAGATCTTTAATTTCTATTAAATCGCGTTGACCTAAATCTTCTACTATTTGATCATATTCCCTAGAACTTATTTCAGGAATCTCATCTTTCAACTTCATAGTATTGAGATTATAAAAATCTGTAATTAGATTTTTCTCAAAAACATCATTTATAAAGTCTACAGAGTTTCTTAAAGCACTAATTCTGTCCTTAAACATAGATTGTCTTGGACGAATTTGAATTCCGTATTTTTGTCTATCTGGGAGAGAACTATCCGGAACAAGATTACCTAACCTATCCCTACCTAATAGGCTATCAACGAATTTCTTTTCTAGAATAGTACTAATATTTGATTTTGCAGATCCTTCAGCAATTAGCTCCCATTCACTATGCCTGTTATTAGGATTATCGATGTCATCTATTTGTATGTTTAGATAAATTACATCATCAATTAAAGACCCTTTAACATTTACTGCCGATAAAGAATCTTTGCTTAACACCTGTAGATATTTGAGGCCGTAAAACTTTGGATTTTCTATAGCAACCCCAACATCATAGGCTGATATTTTTCTGCCTTGTCTATTAGGTACATCAGTTTTTCCTTTGACCCAATAGTAATATAAACTTGATGTAGTATTTGTCAGACTATTGTATACTTTTTTAATTGCATACACGCTGTCGTCAGCAAACTTTGGTTCTCCTGTAATACCTAGTGCAAGACCTTGAGGAGTACCAGATAAATCAGCCCATTGGCTTGGAAGATACGGCGAACTTACCCATTCGTAAATATCTATCGTAGATCCTGGAAATAATTTACCCCAACTTTTGTTTCTATATTCAACATCCCCTTGCTCGTACCATACATATTTTACGGAGCTCAGATCCCACCATAATTCTCCGACTTTTTCGTCAGTCCAATACGATTCAACATCAACACTGACAGAATCTATACCAGATGAATAAACTGCTGGGTCAAAGAAAGTTTTGTATTTGATCTCGTCATCAGCAATTGTAGGTATTTTACCTTTAGCAGGATCATATATTTCTAAATACTCTTCAACACTATCGTCCCTAACATTAATAGTTTTTATTTGTTTAAACTTTGTTACGTCGATAGATTCATCTTGTTGCCTAATTATTTTCCAACTGTTAGACAATGGATCTTTTGAATTCCATACAAATACTCTACCATTATTTGATGGTAAGAATGTCTTATTGTTAGTTAGTGCCCTAGAAGCTTCGGAAGTCAATGATACTGCTTCAAAGAAACTATCTAAAAATACTGTGGAAGTAGAAGATTGATTTTGGTTGATTGCAAAGGCTGTCCAATAACTTAATCCTGTATTATCCGGATCTCTAAATAGTCCGTATCTAGTACCCGGTGTTGTAATATAAGAATTATTACTAGTATACAAAGGCAATATAGATTGAGCTGTGGTTAAGAAAGTAGCATAATCAAAATTACCTTTATATGTTTCTGCAAATTCTGTTATACTGAATACTTCTACAAATCCTGGTGCGCCGACATAGATAGTATTTCTATCAACAGCCACACTGCCGCCATATAAACTATTTTTAGTAACTGATTCGTTGAATAATTCATCTGAGAAAATGTATTTTGAACCATACCTATTGTATACATATGCACTGCCACTATCTTCAACTACACTACCGTATTGGGTAGAATCTGCATCAAATGTAGTTTCGCCGCTGTCAAATTTTATTCCAACAAAATAGTTCGGACCTTGGCTGGTTACTGTTAATATATTTCCTTTACTATCACTTTCAAGACTATATCCAAACTTAAGGCCAAGCGTAGCTGAGGGGTTATGAAGAACCTGAGTATAAGTGTAAGCAGTTCCAGTCCAATTGTATATTAACACCTTTCCTGGTTGATATTTTTTATCGTCGGCTGTATACGCAGACACATAAAGATAATGGCCCGAATCATCGATGTTTATCTCTGTACCAAAATTGCTACCGATAGGCAATACACCGTTATGATACTCAGCATTCCACGGAATAGTCTGCACTAAAGAATACGGCGCTAATGTTGCTGTAGATTGATATATGAATACTGCACCATTCCCATTATCATATTGAGGCGCTGCTACTGCGATCTTGGTTCCTACCAAATCTCCTGATATTCTTTCTCCAAATCTACTGCCTGTTAGTCCAGGAATACCTACTGTTGGTAACTTAATCTGAGAGGTAGCAGTTATATTAGTTTCTGTTATGAATACAACTTCTCCGTCAAATAAACATGTACCACTATCGAAAACAGTAAGACCTTCATCAAAACTTGTATTTGGAGGGTCAAATCTATTGTAAGCAACATTAAAAACAAAGACTGCACCAGTGCTACTAGTATGACCAGGAGCACCAACTAATAAAGGTTTTGTTCCCTTAACATCGGCTACAAAAATACTTGAACCAAAATTTAAATTATTTTCTGGTTCCGAAGAAGCTAAAGTTTTAAATCTTATTTCATTATTAGCAGAAGGTACATTAAAGGACATAGTAACTATTCCTTCTGCTACATAACCAGACATTGTATTAGTTGCAACAACAAAGTTTGTACTAGTATTTGACGAGTTCCTTCGAACATTACTGGCAAAGGGAGCTCCTACAAATATTAACCCGTCTTTAGAATCCAAAGCTAGTGCATGACCAAATTTCGCAGGTGTTCCAGATGTAGAATTATAAAATTGATCTGCTATTTTATTCAAACCATAACTAAATTTTTGCTGAACAGCATTTTCTGTAGCAGCATAAGAGTTATTAAAAACAAAAACTCGACCTGTTCCATAAACAGCATCATTATATAACGGAGCGGCAGCAACCATTACACCCGATCCTTCTCTTGATACTAATCTATGGCCAAACCTCATTCCTGGATTTTTAAGTCCGCTAGTTATAGTTAAAGACCTGTAATTGTCTATCTTTTCGTATACTTCCCATTTTCCTTTAGAATTACGATCAACCCAAACTTTTTGACCTTCTTTAATGTCTGCTAAAAATTCAGTATTAGCAAGATCATCAAAAGAATCAAATCTACATTTAACAAACTTAAACAACACTCCGTAAGGCGTAAATGTATTGCCAGGTATAATTGTAGATTCTACAATTATCTGATTTAACAAAGGTACACTTTTAATTTTGTAAACACCGTCTAAAGTATCTTCAAATCTAGTGATTGCAATAATCTCGCCTTCGGATAGCCCGTGATAAACATCTGTAGTAAAAAGTAAAGTTTGTCCAGCTATGTCAGTTTCAACATTAACAACAACAGGAGACAGTCTAGCATATCTATACATTCCCCAATCACCATCTTCTTCAAAACCTATCCATACAGTATCACCAGTTTTTATAAAAGTACTGGTTGTAAAATTATATAATGACGCCTTATCTTTGATAGCATAGTGTACATCTTCTACTCTAGCATATCCTGCTACAGGTAATACATAATCATTTTCCGCATAAGTTTGCGACTTAGTTGCAAATACCGAAGAAATATCAAAATCCTGCGGCTTCATTGATAACTTGTCTTCTGTTATATAATTTGTTATATCAAAATCTATGCCGGGTTCCGATGCAACAAATTTTATAACTTGGCTGTTATCCAAAAATTTGTTTTCTTCTAAAGGAAACTCTAGCTCATCTAAGCTAGAATAAGCACCAAAATGTCCAACTCTAAATGCCCATTCTTCATTAAAGTCAATTTTTCCTTGAAGATTATTTACACTAGCTTTGGCTAATTTTTCTAAAGCATTACGAGTGCCCTTTTCTCTAATAAATCCTTGGTAAAATTTATATTGAGCAATAGGATCGATGAATATATTAGATAGATAGACTCTAGAACTATAACCAATTAAATGCTGTGCTAACTGTTGTTGGCTTACATCAAAATTATCAATATCTAAACTATAAAAATCTTCAAACTGATTAATTTTATAATCAAAATTAGGTATTAATTGAGCTACAGGTTTGTTCCCTAACAAGCTCCAATCAGTGTAATTAAACTTTTCAGTTCCAGAAAGATTCTTTATTAAACTGTAATAATTTCCGGTATATTCTACAACGTCGCCTGCAAGATAATCAGTATAAGGCGTCCATTTTTTAATAACGGAGCTATCGTATACAAATCCCGGACTGAAATAATCTCCATTCCATTCAGACGTTTTAAATCCAATTAATCTTATTCTTCGCTGTCTATAACCCTTTTCAGTGTCATAAATTACATCATTAAACCTACTACGATTATTCAAAATTAAAACATGTTCTTTTTGTACTAATCTTAATCTTATAAAGAAAATACCTTCTTCTTCTCGATCAGTAGTAATAGTACATGTAGCTTCATTTCTTATTAAATTAAAATCTTCTTTAGGAAATGCATTACCGCTAGCATTAAAAATATTATATTCATAGAAACTATTAAAAACATTGTCTACAACAGAATCGTGGCTAGTAAAGGTTATCTTATTTGCAAAAGGACTTACTGCTATAACACTGTCGTTGGCCCAATTTTGAGTTGTCCAGAATAAAAATTCTTTAACACTAAATTTCCAATTAATATCTTGATTCAAATCAACATTGAAGTCATCGAATATAAAACCTTCAGTTTCTAAAAATTTTCCGTAACCTAACATTAAGTCGACTACTGCTTGAACTGAGTCTAATATTACACCATAGGAAACTTTCCTAGATGATGTTTCATATACATCGCTAATAGCCGCTGTTGTTCCCCCAACTGTAGGCAATACTCTTAAGTTAGAATAGAATTTTGAATTAAATGTTTGACCAGAATTATGATTGGTTACAACTCTATAAAACTGATTTTGATACGAGACAACATCTCCTGCACTATAAAAAAAGTTAGCAGACCATAATGAATAATCTTCAGACTTCCCTCCAACCGTTAACGATTTATCTGACTTCTGATGAATAGGATCGTAAACTGTAAAATATGGGTTAACTCTATCATATCCTCTAACAATATACTGATTATTGTTGTATTTTTGTATAATCATGCCAGAAGCTGAGACAGTTTGAACAGTGTTACCGACATTGAAGAAAATACTATAATCTTCTAAAGGTAATAAAACACCCGGACTAATACTATTAGGATTTACACTATCAATTACAACTTCAATTTTATCTTTACTAATGAACCCACCAACTTTATGCATTAAGTGGAAATTAGAAAATTTTAAATCTGATTTAAGATTATTAATATATTCTAGTGTCCTTTGCAAACCTGCTTCAACAAGAAATACACTGTAACCTGTACAAAGAACTTTCTTAGAATTAACAACATCGTACGGAACTAACAATCTTCTTGTACTTAAAAATAATCCATCATTAGAATAAACTATATTACCTATTTTGTCTTTGTTTACTCTACTGGTATCAAACATAAGACTTCCGTATAGGCTAGGCTTAATCAACGCAAGAATAATCTGCACTGCATAAGGCCAATAGCTGCTTCTTCTCCAAGAAGTTTCTGCCGGACCGTGATCACCAAATTTCCAAGATGCGTTTGAATCCTGCAATGCATCAGCCTGACCTAGAATATGCCAATTCCTTACGTCAACAAGATTACCTTCATCGTCTATAGGAAGTAAATCCAACAAACCGGGTCTAGCATACGTGGCGTGTAATCCTTGTCTCGGGCCTTGAATTATCCTACCTTCTGCAATATCTTCCCACATTAGCAAGTTTCCAGAAGTATAAGGAGCAGGACCGTACGCAGATTCCCACCAGTCTGGCTTATTTGAAAACCCTAACATTTCCCATGGACATAGGTGGGGCCTATCAGTATCAAAATACAGCTTAAATATTGCTCTCCAATTGCCCGGTAGTTTTTCGCCTAGAGGTCCATCAATAGATCCATAATTATAAGTTCTATGATTATTAACATCCCACGCTGTATTTTTTTCAAATTCAACAGTATAGGAACTCTTCCATTTTAAAAAGTCTCTATATACAAGATTAATAACTTCCCAATAATTATATTGAGTAGATCTAAAAGCACCTGGTAAAATTTTATTGATATCAAAAATATCGATGTTATAAGAAATTTTAATATTATTATAAACACGCTTTTCAAATTCTAATATAATATCATCTCTGTAATCATTAAATGCCACAGTCAAACTACCATCATGGCCTTGGATTACATTTACCGGATCTCCTGCATAGGTATCGTCAAGATAAATTTTTGGTTCAAACTTTGGATATAATCCTAACGAAGTAGGAGTAGGTGGTACAAAGTTACCTTCAATAGATTTATAATCTTTAACAAGAATTAAATCTCCTCTTTCTAACGGAACAAGTATTTCAAAATTACTACTATAAGCACTTATTTTATATTCTAATTCATTTATTAGTTGAGTTCCATTTAAGTAGATGTAAACTGCTCTGCTTGCAACATCCGAAGGAGAATAATCACTAGGTAAAGAATATGTAGTATTTCTAGAATCAGTAACTCTATAATTCCTTACAATGGCACCGGTTCCGTATCCCAACATTAAACTATTAAAATATGGAAAAGTAGTAGTCTTATTTTGGTTAAGTTTAGTTAATATAGAATCAAGTGCATCTATAGGAGAATCTGTCCTATCTACTTCTAAGAAAGATTTAATAAGACTGAATTTAAATTGATTATATTGGTCCGATACTAATTTTATTGCATCAATAACATTATTTTCTTTATCAGCAATGAAGTGTAAGGGGAAGGCCATAGAATTTATATTAGAAATAATTCTATTACCGTATTTTGCTATATTTGGTAAATCTTTTAAATTACTTAGACCTGGAAATAGACCTTCAAATTTAGAATCCCTGGATACCATTGTTTTAACATGATCCGACAATTCGGTTAGTGTAAAGTCTGAGATCCTGGCGTTATTAGGGTTATTAGTCAAATTTAATGGAACTTCATACAGGCCATTATCTAATTTAGGAATTTCATACTCTTCAGCTACTACCCAAATATTTGCAAAAATTGTTTGGCTATCATTAATTCTAAAGAAAGAAGTTTCGCTAGGTACAATTTTTGTTTCATTATTTTCAACAACTATAATCTCCTGATTTGAAAAATAGTTATTAAACAAATAAGTACCTTCAACTCCTACATTCTTATACTGTAAGGGAAATCCTAAAACAGGATCAGGGGTTCCTGTGCCTATTCCGTATCCGAATATCTTATTACCTGTAAAGTTTGTTAAGTAATATTTTCCCCCATAGCTATTGCCGTCTTTATCAAACAGGTCAAATAACGGGGGTTGATTCCTATAAGTTCTTTGTTGGGATTTTATCCAAAGTGTTCCATCAAAATAATAACTACTACCGGCATCTGAATTACCTTTGGTAACTAGTATCGATGAGCCTTCAACTGGAGCATCTGATTCTAATTCTAGATTTAATTTTAAATCATATTCTGTATTACTAACTACAAGTTGTCCGGTTACTGGATTAATAGTTTTACGCCAAACTTTAGAATAAGTTGCTCTAAAAACTTTACCTCTTACTAGAGGATCTGAATCAGCATTGAATATAACTCTATAACCTTCTTCAACTCTTACATGATCAATATAATAACCATCAACGCTTTCGGCAATACCAAAAGCATCAGTTGTCATATTATCAATTAAGTCAATGTTCCCTATGGCTGTATCACCAAATTTATAAAGTTGCAAGTTTGCTTTAAACTCAATAATAGGTCTAGTGGCTCTGTATTCTTGAGGAAAGTCAGGTACTGCGTTATTAAATTCAGCAGATGCTTTTATTACATCTGAGTGGAACCATCTATTATATCTAGTCCAAGGATTTAGATCTTTACTAGCTTTGTTAATTGTAATATACTCGGGAACTAAAGGAATATTTTTAAAGTTATCAAAAGGAAACTGATCAAAGTTAGTTCCATCGAACTTATCATTAACAAGATCAGCAATTACATCAGGTGTAGATAATAAAGAAAACTTGATAAGTTTGATAGAGTCACCAACACCTTCAACAATAAAATCAGAATCTCGATAGTATTCAGGAAATACTGTTCCCCCAAATCTAATCTTTAAACCATTAATAAATTTAATGTTGTTAGAAGAAGTGTAATTTATCTTGCCAACGATCTCATCTTCAACATTGATTGTTGAATTTTCTTGAGGCTCCTTAATAATAATTTCGCCTGTGCTAAGTTGCTCATCATTTGATGTATAGAATAATCTTGCTGGAGTGGTCCAATCAATAGTGAAAATTATTTGACCCTTTTTAACTCCGTTATTAGAAACATTGTTTGTATATTGGTCAGCAGGTCCGACCTGATTGGTATATTTTATATAAAAATTATGTATAGAATCAACTTCAAACACATAGGTATAACCACGATATAAAACCAATTTTTCGCTAGTTGTTAAACCCCCAAATACAAATTGAATCTTGTCCTCTGCATCTGTTACAGAAATAGTAGATATCGGAGCTACCTGCTCACCTGTTACTGTAATTGTTGAAGGGCCAGTTGGTAACCAATAGTATTCTCTAAAATTAATAAATTTGTCCCAATCTATTTTTGGATCGTAAGAATAGTAATGTGGTTGAAATAACCTGTTTAAATCTGAAACAGTTCCACCAAATGAGTTTAACTGATTAATTAAATCGTCAAATGCTAGAGTCTTTTTAATTTCTTGAGTTTCATTTTTTACTATAAGAGCAGGTTCTAATTGATATTGCTGCCTCAACGGATTAGTTTCTGCAACATAAAGATCAGTTGACTTATAATTAGGCGTGTTCTTACTACCAACAAATGCATCAATCCTACTTAATGCCGGAGGATTAATTAGCTGATCAATAGTACTGGTTAAGAACTTTCTATTTTTTTCTGTTTTAAAAAATGCAGGAAGTAAATCCGACGACCTACGACCTTTGTAATTAGAAACCATTACTGCTGACCTCCTGATGTAGTTACAATATTGCCTGATGATTTAATTTCTGTAGCGGTTAATGAATCAATTATTTCTATATCAGTGGCGCTGGCACTAGAAATGAATACTTCGTTCCCTTGACATTTTATCTCAAATAAACTTCCGAACGTTGAGTTTTGTTTAGGAACAATTACAAAGTTTGTTATGTCAGGACTCATAATATTCATTACATAGGTTGCTAATTCTGAAAAATAAAATGATTGACCAAATTCCCAATTTTCTATTGCAAAAAAATCACTAATTGCTTTTAGAATTCTTGCCTTTAGATCATTATCGCTTGTTGGTCTAGAAGAATTTCGAACTGCCTTAAAAGTTGCCTGAAGTAAAGGAGCCGCTCTGTTTCCAAAAAGTATCTTATAACTTACAGGATGAAACACTAATTCATCACTGATAGATTTTATAGGCGTTAAGGCAGAGCTATATAAAATTTCTAATGATTGACTTGTAGGGGCTAATGGTTCTAATCCTTCATCTGATATTAACCAATTTCTAAAATCAGTGTCATAACTTTTGGTTAACATATAGATGTCCATTAAATTTGTTTTACTAGGATCTATTCGTCGTGTCTCAACTGCTTTATGATTATAAGAAAACTTCAATCCTGATCTGCCCGGTCTAGCAAAATAATCTATCTGAAGATCAAAATCACCTAATGAGGAAGACCATTTTTTAACTACGTCCGCAGAAGGATCATAAAAATAGAAAAATTGCCCGTCCTCTTTTTGCGAATTTGGAACATTTGATTCAGTTGGATAAAAATAAAAATCTGTAGAATCTATTAAATTGTACCTTAATCCGTCCGACGAGCGCTTGAAAACAACAAACTTATCTTTAAAGCCCGATTGAACATTTATTGAATCAGGTTTAACTATTAATTCAAAGCTGTCAGGGTTATCTATTAACCCGTCTTCATCTTTATCATAAAAGCTTATTTTTACTTTTTTAGGATTTTGATAGCCATCTAACTCTAACACAGAATCATCAATTTGCCATTCTTGATCAAATCTTATAGATGTTGTTGCAGTAGCATCTGTGTTTATTCCTAATACTGTAATTTTATCCTTGATTACCGAGTCGTTAATATAATCATAATTAATTTTACTAGTATCTACATAGAAGGCAGTTTCTTTTTGGCTTTCAAAAAGATAATCGATAACTCTATACCTGACTTTGTATTTCTTACCTGTCCATTCGAATGCAATCATCCAACTAGAATCTTTGTTGGTGTTGCTACTATCTTTCTGATTTAATAGACTAAAATCTGATCTTAAGTCAATATTAGAATCTGAAATAATATACCATTCTGTTTTTTCTTGGTCTAGGCCTATTCCAAAATTACCCTTAGTCAACGAAAGATTAATAATTTCAGTTTCCAATGCTTCAGATATAACTGAAACAAATTTAGGTATAATTTCTTCAGGTACAGCATCAGTTGGTATGTTACCTGTTATAGTGACTGGACCAAGGCCCGAAGATAACAAGCCTTTGCCTTCATTGTATCCGTCTAAAACGATGTTTACTACCTTACTCCATTTATAATCAGTAGTAGCATTATCTGGTTTAAAAGTTAGTTTGCCGTTTGGAAGAAAATAGGTTTGCTGAGTTGAAGTATTATTAACAATGCTTGGGTCAGATCGCATAGGGGCTTTAAATTTTATCAAAGAACCCTCGGTAGCAAATTTTAAATTATTACTAGAAAATTCCCCAGCCGGTACAGGTTGATATTGATTAATACCTAATTCGTCTATTTCAAAGTATCCTGTAGTTTGATTTGTAGTCTTTGTTCCTTGAACCCACTTAATATTATAACCAGAGAAGCTAGGTCTAGTATATCTATCGTAGTAAAACGATCTAAACTCTTTACTCGTAACAACATCTTTTAAATTTTTTCGAATAGCTGTTCTTATTTCGTTTTTGGTACCAAGGTCATATTCAAAAGAGTATTCATTTGTTTCTTTATAAATTATTCCATCATTAGCAAAAACATTAAGACTACTATACTTTCCGCTAACATCTGAAAGTTCATAGTATCTTGAAATTCCGCTACTAATTCTATTAACTGTTTTAACCTTTAAAATATCTGTGCCGGCAGTTAACGGTAATATATTATAATCCTCACCAGTAACCATTCTATTTTGCGAATAATAAACTTGAGGAGCTTTTAATTTAATATCAGCATCCGACTCTGGGCCTGATGCATTAGTGACAGGATAATTTAGTCCTGCTAGTACTGTTAATGTATGAGTTTGACCTGCCTTATTAACATACGTGATGTCAAAACTAATATTACTTAACTGTGCTGGAGCAATATTATACGAGGATCCGTTACTCTGTCTATAAAATAGTTTGAAAGCACCTTTAGGTAAATTACCAAAACTTCCATCCGCAAAATTTAAATCAATCTGATCCTGGTCTCTCGTAAGGACTGCATAGATATTTCTACTTCCTGAAATACTGTTATAGATAACATTATTACCAGAAGTGGCCGCCACTTTTGTCCAAGGGCTATCAGGATATGTGCCGTCTGCGTTTAGTTGCCATAACCAAACATCTGTATCATTAATATTAGGAGCATCTATACCGATAACTTCATTTGGTACAGGATTATCTATAGTAAAGTCTGCTATAGATAATGTGCCTTGTTTAAAGTGAACAAAAAATCCAGTATTAGAACTATTATTACCTTGATTATCATTTCTATAAACAAAACTAAAAGCATTTCCTGGTTTAGGATTTTGTTCTTTTAATGAATCGCCCAGGTCTGTAGAAACAATCTCAAAAGTTAAATTAATACCATTGATAGATTTATTAAAAGTGTAAACTGGGACGCCTGAATTGTTTGTATTCAGTTTATATTGTTCTGTTCTTATACCTTCAATTACACCTTTAGCAGTAGGTTTTCCAAAAGATGATGTGCTAATCATTGCACTGTTCAAAATAGCAATAAATTGTTGATACCAATTGGGGTTAGTCGAATCGTTCCAACTAACTACAGTATTTGCAAGATTAACATTATTACTATCTAATACACTATCGGTAGTGAGTACTGAATTAATTTTTAATAAGCCGCTAGCAGGAACATTACGTTTAGCGTTATAATTAATTAACCTCGCTAATCTTAAGATGCTTTCTCTTCGTTCGGCAGTTTCTAAAAAGTTTTCTCTAGCATTTAAATCTATACGAAAACTTAAATTTTGACCTAAATAGGCAATTAGATCAATAAGTGCAATGTATTCACTGCTATCAATATAATCATTAAAATCCTCAGGGTAATTTTCCCTGAGATAGGTAATCATTGTACGACGTAAAGTCTCAAAATCGTAACTTTTGAAGTCCGCATTTTTATAAGACTGGTAAATTTTTTTCCAGTCTTCAGTTACCAAAAGTTTATTTGTAGTTGATGGTATCATAGTTTTTTCTTAAGATACCGTATTTATTTGTTTTATAATATAGGTATATTATTGAACAACTAAACCGATGTTTCTATCAAAGCTCAGCAGAATAGATTCGGTTTGATTTGTTTCTACATGCATCACTGTCATTTCTAATAATAATCCATAATCTTTTTCTACAATATTAACTGACACTGGAGATAGACGAGGATCGCTGGTTAGAATACGTTCTATGTCGCTTTTGATTTCTTCTTTGAGTTCTATAGTCAAAGGTTCAAATATGCAGTCCCAAATTATAGTACCAAATTCAGGATTCATCACCCGTTCTCCTCTTTTGGTATTAAAATGGTTTATTAAATCCTGTTTAACCAATTCTTTATCATATACCTTACTATTTTTAATATCAAACACCGTACTGAAGCCTTTGTAAAATTGAGATTGTTTTACAGAGTCTGCATTTGGAATTTTAGCAGGTTTAATGACTAGATTTTTGTAGGCCATAACAATATTTATTAACTAATACCTAGAGCTTTTTTGACCTTCTTTTTAAAGGTAGGTAGTGCAGAGCAGGCCTCGGCTTTGGTTATAACACCATCTCCGTTTCGATCATATTCAATATTGTCACTGTAGCTTCTACCTTGATCTCTAGAATACAATGGAGAATTATCAGGTTTTCCTACAGTTGCAGGACTAAACACAGCCATATAAATGTTATTCAAGCTAGGATCTTTAATCAATTGTTTATATTGCCTATTAAAATATTCTTCAACATAATGCATCTGCTGTTCTCTGGTCATAGTAGCTAGTTGACTCGTACTTGTACCTAATCCTTTAGCTGTACTTTCAATAAATTGAATTAGACCTGTAGCACTTCCTCTAGGATTTCTTATACTAGGACTCATAGTGCTCGCTGTCTCTACCATCATAACCGTTAAAAAGTCAAGATAATCTGCATTAAATTTAGTAGCTAATGCTTTTACTCTGTTTAAAAATCCAGTATCTTTAGTCCAATCGGGCGGTGTATTAGGATTTGTCCCCGGTACTGGTGCGTTTACACCAGATCCGCTATTAGAAGATGATCCCGAACTGGATCCGGAGGGCGCACGGGCCGCCGAGCTATCAGTATTGTTCGCAGTGTACTTTACTGGATCTAAATTTTCATGTTGGCTCCAAGGTTCATGCATTGGTACTCGTTGTAAAAAGGATACTGCTTCCCCTGAAGAATAACGCTCACTCCAATTTTGACTGCTAGAAGTTGACGGTATAGAATAATCAGTGAGCTTAGTAGTATTCTGAATAGCTTCTGCGGCATAATCAGCATCTGCTGCTTTAGGGCCATTATGATGTATTGTTTTAGCAGTGACTTTATAATCTCCATCATAGACCATAACGTTAGTTCCGCCTTTGGTTGAAAGCAAATTAATTGTACCTAAACTATATTGATGTATATTCCCTGCTGTTAGCTTTAAATCAGTTTTTGCATAAGATTCTAATGCACCATCTACAAATATTTTTCCTGTAACAGCAGCACGTAGATTAAAATCATTACCTGCATTTAAAGTAAAATTATTACCTGCTTTAATATTAATATTTCTTACAGCTTCTAGATTTATATCTCGATCTGCTCTAAAATTAAAGTCTGCTTCTGTATGAATACTGACACTATCTTGAGAAAAAATATCTATTTTTCCCTGAGCGGTCATTTCTATCCAAGCTGTGCCATCTGCATTAGCAATGTATATTAGATTAGAAGTGTCGTGTAATAATATTTGATGTCCGGCACTTGATCTTATTCTAACTAAATTACTATTTCCATTAACATCTCCGTCATCCATGACAAAAGAATGTCCGCCATTTCTGCTAATAGGTATTTCATAATTATCTTTATCTTTGTAACCTACAAACGCACGGCGGCCAGTTAACTGTACCTGACCCGGTGTGCTTATTCCAAACACTGCGCTAGGGATTTCTCTTCTAGCACTGCTTGACGATGTTCCACGTATTGTATCAGCTAGCAGTCCTTGTTTTTTTAATCGATCTGCAAAAGGATGCACTGGTTTAGGACTACTATGTAATTTTTGAGGTTGATCTTCTGACTCTTTTGTTTTTAAAAATTCTGCGACGGGAACAAAAGCAACACCCCCATACTCATCTTGCTGTCCTGGTTTCCATGCAACATCAGTACTAGCGGCAATTCCAGGTACCATGTGATTTTGCCAACGATCCTGTACACATCCTATCCAGTAGCCCTGATTAGTGTCCCCATCTATAAAAATACACATTACCCTTGTACCTATATCTGGGGGTATCATCCACATTCCATAGCTTTTTTGAACATCGTTGAACTCTTTAGGATCAGTACCTTGGAATTCTTTAGAAGTTACTCCATAAAATGGACTAAGATAATGTAATACAACTGTTTGACTTTTGTTATAAGGAGGCTTAGCGGCGATGCCGGCTCCTTGAATAATTACTGCTTCTACTCCTCCCATGTAAGTAGGATCTAAATGACTCTGAATAATTGCAATATAAGGCCCGGGAGAAGGTAATTTAAACGGTGATCTTTTTATAACTGACATTATGCGCTACCTGTATCTTGTTCTGTGTAAGAAGTAGTGGCTGAGGCTGGCTTTGATCCAGCATTTGTAGATCTATCTTCTGTACCACTAGCTGTTTGAGCTAGTTGACCTGGTATTCTTATTAACTGCAATCTTTGAGTAAACATCCCTTCGTTAAATTTACTTACAACGTTTATAACTCTAAAACAACCACTGAATGGAGATTTATTTGAATTAAATTTAACATAACCTGTTCTTTCGTCGATGTCGTCCGGGCTTCTAAACTCTACTACAACTATAATATCTTCAGAAAAATAAGGTGCTTCGCCTGTTTGGGTTATTCCTCTTTTATCTCCCATTTCTGGCATATAATTGCCCATGCCGCCAGTAACTAAGAAATAAGGATCTCCTAAAATTTCTAATTCACAGGAAACTTGATCTAAATTATCTAATATAGCCTGATGCATAGCGGTTACAAGTTTGTCATATTCATCATAAGACCTAACCCCTGCATTTCCTCCTACCTTAACAACATCGGCAAAACGAGGATCAGCTCCATTTGGACTTTGACCCAATGTGCTAGTTACTACTCTAGTTGAATCTTTATCTTCTATCTTGCGTCCTGTTTTATCTTCAGTAACTCTAGTGCTCGGATCAGAAAATATTTTTTGCATTCCCTGAGGATAGGCTTGATAAAATAAACTATTAAATGTTAGTTTAAAATTTCTAATATCTACATTCCTGCCTGTGTATAGGTAATCATATTTTCTTCTTACATATAAATTTTCTAATTCTTTTCTATTAATATCTAAATCTTGATACAAAGGTATCCTTGTATAATGAATGTTATAAGGTAAACACACATACCTGTACTTAAAAACTGGACGTTGTAGCTTTTTACTGTACTGATTTAAAGGAATAACCTCTAAATGTACGTGTATATACTCAACCATCTGATTTTTAATCACTTGATCAGGCAAGCCTCTAATAATATCTTTTCCGTACTCACTATCCCTAACTACACTTGAAATAATATCGGTTATTTTTGCCTTGGCCGGGAACTGCACTACTGTTTGATTAGCTTCGTATTTGTAAAATTTATTTGCATCAGGTGGGTCAGGATCTACTGGTGTGTATTCTTCTCCTGTTTCGGGATTAATTTTTTTGCCTGTATTTGCTTGTTCTGCTTTTTTTCTAAAATCAGTTGCATATGCAGAATGATCAGGAAACGCAAAAATTCCCGGAGATTGATACAAACTATGAATTTTTGCAAGACTGAGCTTAGTATTCTCTGTTGAATAATTGTAAGTACCGTTTGCATCTCTACTAGGAAACGCTATTTCATATTGATCAAAAATATTATCGTCTCCTTGATCTGTTTGATTAGCTCTATCATTACTATTGTTAATAGAAGACATTAAAGCCTGCAAAACTTCTTTAACAGTAGAACCCTCCATTTGTATAGCATGTTTTAAATTATTATGATCCCCGTGTCCCAACTCGTTTGTAGGTACACCCTGGCAACGATATTTGGTCCCATTTTCTGTCATCTCAACATCTACTTTAGTAATATTAAAAACAAAATAACGAGTCGCTTCTTTTCCTAATTTCTTAATAGTATCTTGCCCACTTTCGTCAGTGGTATATCCAATAAACTCCATTTTTAACAATAACGAGCATTAGTAAATTGGGTATGGCCTGCTGCCACAGAGGATACTTGTAATGCCTCCATAAAGCCGTTAATACTCAGAGGTTCAAAAATTTCAAAATTAATTTTTGTTGCCATAGACAAATTGGTTTTATTACTAAATCCCATTACTGTTTCTATATCAACATCATTGATGTAAAGATTAAATCGTCCAGGACTCTTTGAATTAAATCCTTCAATTAATCCTTTAGCTGCCGGATTTTTTGCACTGTCTGAATTTATTGGTTTATTCTTACCGTAAGAACGAGCGATAACAAAATAATCTGAACTATTCCGTAATGATTCTGGATTAGAAAGGGCGTCGTTTTTTACTGCTGCCAATGTAAACAAGTAATTAAAACTTCTAAACTTATGCAAAACATTATACTCGTTTGCATATTCGGCCTTAGGAATTTTAGACCTTAACTGGTTATCTCTGTCTGGACTAGCTGTTGACGAAGTTTGGAACGCTGTCCCTGATCTTCTGTTTACTTCTGGGCTATTAGCCATATTAGAATCCTAACACTGCTTTAAGTGTTTCAAGAGTAGGTAATTTTATTTTTTGACCAGGGTACATGTCAAAAATAGGATCTTTGATTATGTCTTTATTCCGCACCGAAAATACCCACCATAAATTAACATCGCCGTATAAATCGTAAGCTAAAAGGTCAGGCCTATTTTCATATTGAGGCAAAATCTCATATTCAATATCACTATCAAGACTAGGAATATTTCTAAAAGTCATAACTCCTAGATAATTATTCTGTATTTTTGTAGCGAAATAAGGACTTGTTGAAGAGTATGCCATTATAGATAACCTCTCTGTCTTAGATTAGGTGTAGCACCTATATAGTCATCTACTTGTTTTGCATCTAACAGTTCTTCTCTGCTGTACATAGGCAACATTGTAACTGTGATTGTACTAACAACAGGAACCATTGTTCCTCCAGAAGCAAAAGTAGAACCTTCGTCCTCTATAGATTTAGTTGCGTAGTAGTCAACACTATCAGGTAAATCAACACGAAAATTTTGTATAACTACTGGTACATTTTTATATTGCATATCTCCTAATGCACTAAATCTGCATACTGGAGGCGGAACACCAGCATTAGAATCTTGACCAAATCGCATTTTCATTAACGATCTAAGTAAATGTGTAGTAGCCAACCATACAAATGCGTCCGCATCTGATTGAACAGAAAATTTTCCTGCTACAGTAATAGGTCCGGGTGTAGAACTTTTGTAAAAATGTAAAGCATAATTTGAATGTGTGGGCGTATAAGAATTATAACTAGCTGAATAATCCTGTGTAATAGTAGGAGTATAAGGAAAAATAATTCCTTGATTTTTTACAAGTTCTAAACGTCTACCCCAAGTATAAGGAAAACTACCATTTCTAAAATACTCATAAGGCGGAATTATCTTTGCTCTAAAATCTCTGTCGCCATCAAATTTTATATCAAAGTTTGGCGTGGGTAGTTGCGCTGTAGGTTTTACTCTACCAAGCCTTAGCTGTTTTAATCCGTCAATTACAGGACCAAGACCGGTGGCCTTAAGAACAGAATTACCTAGTTCTTTAAGGTCTCCGGAGTAAGTTCTTATTTTTCTACCATCAATTTCGTCGCTCATGATCAGTCCTTTATCCACTATTTACCCAATAAATAAAGTGCTCAGTTAACTATGGTTGACAAAACTTATTACAATAGTTATACTCAGTAAAAAGGAGTATCCGTTATAATGACAACAATAACATCCCCAACTGGGCGGAAAGTAAAATACCTTAATAATAGAGATTTACTAGCAGAAATACATAAGAGTAAGTGTACTTACAGCAGTTTTACCAGTCCCGAATATAGTCAACATGATATTATTCTAACTAGTCTGGACAAAATAAACATTAGAACAGTAGCAGAAGCTAAAAGAAATAGAGCCAAAAGACTAGGTCTAGAAGCTTTTATGATAGCTAGAGCTCAAGGAGATAAAAAAGTTAAACTTACCGATGTTACCCCAGACTACAAAAAAATTCAAAAGACAGACATTGTAATTAGAATAATGACTTTTGAGCATATTCCTTTAGCACCTGGTAGGAAAAAAACTACTAAAACTACAGCGGATAGTCATGACAAAGTAAATTTTCCTCCATTTCAACATTGGAAATTTAATGATGCCGACGAACTAGTTTGCGTTGGAAAAAGCCATTGGAAAGGTACTTTAGACAAAGGTCAGTTTAGCAAGGACCACGGCAGGATTACAGAAAATCTTGGACGTATGTTTATTAAATTAAGTGAACGGTATGCTCAGCGTAGTAACTGGCGAGGTTACACTTATATTGAAGAAATGAGAGGACAGGCTATTTTACAGTTAAGCCAGATTGGTCTACAATTCGACGAATCAAAATCAGAAAATCCATTTGCTTATTACACTGCCGCAGTTACTAATAGTTTTACTCGAATATTAAATTTAGAAAAGAAAAATCAAAACATCCGAGACGACTTATTAGAAATGTCCGGCCTAACTCCTAGCTTAACTAGGCAGACTTCTCAGGAATTTGCCGAGGAAACTGCTAGACAAGCGGAGATGTACAAAAATATGCGTATGCCAAAAAGCGAAGAAACTACCGTCGAAGATGAAGAGGAAGAGACTTGACCTTGCTGTTAAAAAAACACTATACTAATAGTAGGAGAGTCTTTTGATGGCATTATTCAAGAAAGTTGCTTGTTTTACTGATATTCATTTTGGATTAAAATCAAACAGTCAAACACATAATCAAGATTGCGAAGATTTTGTAGATTGGTTTATCGATACTGCAAAGGCACAGGGAGCAGAAACCTGTATTTTTCTCGGAGATTGGCACCACAATCGAAATAGCATTAATTTGATTACGTTAGATACTAGTATCCGATGTTTAGAAAAATTAGGTGCCGCCTTTGAACAATTTTATTGGTTTCCAGGAAATCACGATTTATTTTATAAAGATAAACGTGATATTCATAGTAGTATATTTGGAAGACATATTCCAGGCGTCACTGTGGTTGAAAAAGTAGAAGTCATAGACAATGTAGCCTTAGTACCGTGGTTAGTAGGTGACGAATGGAAAAAAGTTAAAGATATAAAAGCCAAGTATATATTCGGCCACTTTGAATTGCCGTTATTCTATATGAACGCAATGGTTCAAATGCCGGACCATGGAGAGCTTAAGGCTAACGATTTTACTCATCCCGAGTACGTGTTTAGCGGACACTTTCATAAACGTCAAAATCAAGGTAAAGTTTGGTATATAGGCAATGCCTTTCCTCATAACTTTGCAGATACATGGGACGACGATCGAGGTATGATGACTATGGAGTGGGGTGGAAAGCCGGAATTTATTGCCTGGCCTGATGCTCCTAAATTTAGAACTGTAACCTTAAGTAAACTTATCGACGAAAAAGATAAGATTATGAAAAATAAAATGTATCTCAGGGTTAATCTTGACATTGATATTACGTATGAAGAGGCTAATTTTATCAAAGAAACTTATATTCAAGAACACGATATAAGAGAAATTAGTCTTATTCAAGAAAAAAATAATATAGAAACAGGCACGGACGATAGTCCGGATACTGCATTTGAAAGTGTAGATCAAATTGTAACAGAACAACTTCTTAATGTAGATTCCGAAACTATTAATTCAAAGGTTCTATTAGAAATTTATAATAATTTATGATCAAAATAAAATCTATCAGTGTTAAAAACTTTTTATCTGTTGGTAACCAGACTCAGGCAGTAGATTTCGACAAAGAACTTTTAACACTAGTGTTAGGTGAAAACTTAGACCTAGGCGGAGACGACAGCGGTAGTAGAAACGGCACCGGCAAAACTACTATTGTTAATGCACTATGTTACGGCCTTTATGGTACTGCGTTAACTAATATCAAAAAAGAAAATTTGATAAACAAAACTAACGGTAAGAATATGCTGGTAACGGTAGAATTTGAAAAAAATTCAAATCTCTATAGGATAGAGCGAGGCCGTAAACCAAATGTTATGAAGTTGTTTGTCGACGATAATGAGCAAAAGTCTTCTAATGAGGACGACGAAAGTCAGGGCGATAGCAGAGAAACACAAAAGTTCATAGATCAATTACTAGAAATGAGTCCTACAATGTTTAGGCATTTGGTAGCTTTAAATACTTACACAGAACCATTTCTAAGCATGAAGTCTGCTGATCAGAGAGAAGTAATTGAACAACTGTTAGGTATAACTATACTCAGCGAAAAATCTGAAAAGCTTAAAATAGAAATTAAAAACACTAAAGATCTAATCCAAGTAGAAACATTTAAAATTGACGGGATAAAATCTGCCAATGAAAACATTCAAAAAAGCATCAATAGCTTAGAATTAAAAAGCTCTGCTTGGTCAAATAAACATGACCAGGAATTAGAAAGCCTAGGAAAGGCTATTGTAAATTTAGAATCTGTAGATATAGAAGCAGAAATACTAGCACATGCATCTTTAAAGACATGGTTAGAAAATGATAAAAAATTATTAGGCCTAAAAAAGCAACAGGCAACATTAGAAACTGCGTTGACACAGGCCGAAAAGACTGTAAAAAAATATGTAGCCGAAGTAGAAAAATTACAAGATCACAAATGTCATGCCTGCGGACATGAGCTTCACGATCATCAACACAAAGAAATGTTAGATGAAGCACTAAAATATAAACAGGATGCAGAAACTTATGCTTTGAAAGTAGTCAATGATTACGGCCTTGTAGTTAATGAAATTGAAAAAATTGGAAAGCAAGGAGCAAAGCCCAATACTTTTTATGAAACCGAAGCAGAGGCATTAAGTCATAAAAACAATCTTAGTAATTTAGAAAAGGCATTGGTAGAGAAAAGTCAAGAAAACAATCCTTATCAGGAACAGATCGAAGAGTTAAAGAAAACAGCCATTCAAGAGATTGATTGGAGTTCTGTTAACAATTTAACAAAGCTTAAAGATCATCAAGAATTTTTATTAAAGTTATTAACCAATAAAGATAGCTTTATTAGAAAGAAAATTATTGATCAAAATTTGACTTATCTTAATAAGAGATTGGCATATTACATTGACAAGCTAGGATTACCTCATAAGGTTGTATTTTTAAACGACCTTACTGTGGAAATTACACAGTTAGGACAAGACTTAGACTTTGACAACCTTAGCAGAGGCGAAAGAAATCGACTTATACTATCTTTAAGTTTTGCATTTAGAGATGTTTGGGAAAGTCTATATCAAAATATTAATTTATTGTTTATTGATGAGTTAATAGATGCAGGCATGGATGCCGCAGGAGTAGAAGCAGGATTAGCCGTTTTGAAAAAAATGGCTAGGGAGAGAAATAAGAATATATACTTAATATCACACAAAGACGAACTAGTTGGTAGAGTTAACAACGTTTTAAAAGTTGTTAAAGAAAATGGATTTACCAGCTACTCAAACGATGTTGATGTAATAGAGGCAGCTTAACAAAAATGTCTGAAATGGACAAATTTAAGGAGTTATACAATCGTGTTGTCAACAATATTGTTGACTTACATAATTCTCATCTACGATTTATGAGGGCTCCTAGAAATTACGAATATGGTTTAGAGGTACGTAACGCCAGTAGGAAGATGGTGAAAGACAGTACTGAACTATACAGACAGTGTAGATTAGTATATGCAGAAGCAAAAGCGGCTAAAAAAGCAGATATAGAAAGAAGAAAGCAGGAAGCGGCGTATAGAAAACTGCATCCTAAAAAAACAGGAAGACCAAAAGGAAAAAAGAATGAACAACACAACAGTACAGCTACAAAAACTCTTTGAAGAATTTTTGAAAGAAGATGAAAAATTCTCTAGTGGAAATGCAGCAGCAGGAACTAGGGCTCGTAAGGCATTAGCAGAAATTTCTAAGGCTGTTAAAGCAAGAAGAAATGAGATTACCGCAGAAAAAGCAGCTCGTAAAGAAGCCAAGACTGCTAAATGATCAATGTCCTGGTATTATCAAAATCAGATAATTAATGAACTTCCAGATGACTGTATTGGTTTTGTTTATCTCATAACAAATACAGTCACTGGCAAAAAATATATTGGCAAAAAATTAAGTAAATTTTCAAAAGTAAGCTACAAAACAGTAAAACTTAAAAACGGCACTAAGAAAAAGAAACGTATTAAATCAAAAATAGACTCGGACTGGCAAACATATTATGGCTCAAATGATCATCTAAACAAAGACGTAGAACAATTAGGCACAGACAAATTTTATAGAGAAATATTATATTACTGTAAATCAAAAGCAGAATGTAGTTATATAGAAGCTCGAGAACAATTCACAAGAAAAGTATTAGAATCAGACGAATATTATAACGGACAGATATCTGTTCGTGTACATGGCTCACATATCAAAGGCAAATTAATTGGTTAAAGGCTAGCGCAGGCTAATATCGTGCGCCCTATACCTGGACAATCGTATCGCAGGGACGGAATCTTGTCGCCAAAACAAGGACTCAACTACTACCCGTAAGGATGAAGATCACTTAAATGCTGTGATTTAGTTGTTTGAAAAGGATTAAAGGCTAAAAAGACGCTCTTGATAGAGCACGTTTTACAAATGTGATAGCGTATATTTGTAAGACCGCCGTTGTAATGAAGACGGGGATGGAGGTACCGGACAACCGCCTCTGCTAAAGACCCTAACGCT
>Ga0129333_10000068_pt1 | contig 61075 bp, 49 predicted proteins | sample CPB6_08_DNA_FD_94474 | JGI IMG/M metagenome (GOLD analysis project Ga0129333, IMG submission 94474) | Freshwater to marine salinity gradient microbial communities from Chesapeake Bay, USA - CPBay_Sum_0.6_0.8_DNA | ecosystem: Environmental > Aquatic > Marine > Coastal | place: USA: Chesapeake... | reverse complement strand
GCACCTTGACTAAGACTTTGACCTGCTTGGGCCATGCCATTGATCCATTTTAGTAATCCGTCATTGGCCAATTGGTCTGCACGAGCATTGACCATTATATCTTTGATCGCAGCCCTGTATTCAGGAGATCTAATCTCCTGGGCGATAGTTTTCAATAGATCAAAACCGCCGGGTTGACCATTACGGATCATACTCATAGCGTCATTAATGGCTGTCTGTTGTTCAGGAAATACCGTGACATTAAATCCTTGCACAGTCTGTTTCCATTCTGTGCCCGGACCTGTAATAGTTCTAGTAGCCCCGTAGTTAACAGTGGCTAACCCAGATTCCTCAGCCCCAGGAACAGGCAATGCTTCAACTCTCATTCCCTCTACGAATTTTCCCAACATTTCAAAGGCTTTACCAGATAAGTAACCTAAAGCCGCAGTTTTAATACCTTTTCCGATCGCAGTTGAAAGTTTTTCGCCTTTCATTAATTCAGTAGTACCTCTTAGTATTTGACCTGCGATAGCACCACCTAAAGGTCCTCCCGCTAATGATGCAACGGCGGTTAACACACCGATAATCACTGCGGTTTTTCCAGGATTTGCCTTAGCCCATTCTCCTGCTTGAGTTAAGTTTTGAGTTAAATTTGGAAACTTAGCACTAATCTTTGCTTTTAGTTCTTCAAATTTTTGATCAAACGCCTGTACAGGTTTAGTGTTTTGCGCCCACTGCCCTGCTTTGTTAATAATATCGTTAACTTTTTGAACTGCTTGGACTGGTAATTTTGCAACATCTGCGGCTTTTCCCAACCCAGTTCTGTTAGATCCACTAGCAGTTGCTGATTGCTCTACATTTTTAAATAATTGGGATATTTGATCTGTAGTTAATGTTGCTTCAATTAACGGTAAAAACTCTCTATATATTCCTCTAATTATTTTATTTTGTTCTTCAGTTAAACCTCGGCATATATCCTCTAAGAGAATTCGACCTTCGTTTAATTTTTCTTCTACAATTAATCTTTGTGAAAAAGTTAAAGACATAATATTATTCCGATAATACCTTTATTTATAAACGAACTGCGTTCGTTTGCTTCTTCGTCTAAAGACTCGAAGCATTTTTAAAGCGAAGCGATTTAGTATCATCTAGATTAAGTGGTCACACTTTGCCCGCATAGGGCAAAGATTCGCATCATCTGAGTAGCGCAGTCACATAGCATTACTGCATTACAGTGGCGGTCGGCCGGTACCACGAGCAGCGTCTTTATCCGACGGCAGGTACATATAGACATGCTATCACCTATATGTCCGTTAGGGAATTACCCTTCTTTTTGCCTTAAATCCTGTTCAAACAACCAAATCGCAGGTCTTATTAGCGATCAACATCCTTTCGGGTAGTGGTTGAGTACTCTTAACGGCGAGAGATTTCCGTCCCTGCGACCCTGGGTCCAGGTATAGAGCGCACGAATTTGGCCTGCGCTAGCCATTAACCGTTTGATTTCGCCTGTGCTTGTTCTATTAACCGCTGTCTTAGGATAGCTGACCCGCCCACTCTAACGTTGATAATGCCGTTATAGTATTCGTCAGTCTCTAGTACACGCCGTTCAAATTGTTCTCTTGCCTCTAAGTAAGACATTTCTGCTTTGCTTTTGCAATAATAAATTATTTCTCTTGTGAATTTTTCCGGACCTAATGCTTGAACGTCTGCTTGTAACCTATCCGACGATCCCCAATAGTCACGCCAATCGCTTTCAACTACGGAACGTCTTTTAAGTTTTTTGCCTTTGAGTGGTGGTTTGGTACGCTTAAACTGTGCTAGTTTTTTGCCTATGTACTTTTGCCCGGTGGTGAGATTTGTAATAAGATAAACGAAGCCAATTACGCCTTCTGGAATTTCTTCTACTGATTTTTGTTGATACGTCCAATACATCAACTATGTAGTCTACTCTTCCTCTGCCGAGCCTTTCTTTTGAGCCTTAGTTCTGTCCAAATGAACACGATATTGCTGTATTTTTTCTCTGCGAGCCTTAGCTATGATTCTAATTTGGGCAAGCCAGTAACGACTGTTCTCTCCTGCCCTACGTGTGCCTTTGTTGACCCATTCTTGATTAGACTTGAAATACTCACGAAACGCCGTCATCAGCTGTTCATGAGTTTCTTCATCTTGATAATCTAATGGTTCAACGTGTTTGCTCATTGGCCCTTGACATAAATTTGTCTGCTTCACAGTCAATGACACGCTGTCTTAACTCTGTAGTGCTAAATGTATGCTCTCTTTTGTTAAAATAAAATTTGATGCCTTTTTGTATACATTCTTGCCTGCCGGTAAATGCCTTATGTTCGTATTCGTCGCCTAGTATTCTGATATTAATTGGGTAACTGAGCAGTATGTCCACAAGATCTTTTTCTGTAGCATAAACTACGATCTCGTCAACATACTTGCAGGCCTGTAGCTGAACATAACGTTCAAAAATACTTTGAACTGGTTTGTTCTTTTCCTTGCGATCAATAGTAGGATCTGTTTGTAGACCCACAATCAAATAGTCGCACACTGACTTTGCTTCTTTAAGCATGATAATATGCCCTGCGTGAAACAAATCAAATGTGCTGCAAGTAAATCCTACAGTCATTCTGATACCTCTAAGTCGTTTGCATAGCTGGTAAAGCCGTTTTCCTTGATAACTTTGAGTACATTGTTAACACGACCGATCAGTTCATCCTTGTGGCTGATTAGATAAATGTTCTTCTTGCGCTCACGAGCCATCTTTTTCAATACTGCCAGTGCGTTTTCAACACCAGATGCATCCAAGCCATTGTCAACTAGCTCGTCGACAAACAACAAATTGATGTTTTGGTATAAACTTTCCCAAACATCTCTAAATGCCCAGGACAAGCCAAGTATAAGTCTATTTCGTTCCCCACGACTTAGGTTGTCAAAGTCTAAGTCTTGACCCAGCTGGGTAATTTCAACGGTCAGATCATTCTGGAATACCACGGTATGCGGCAATCCCATCTTGTCCAAGTAATAGGTTAATCTATTATTAAGGTATGCTAGGTTCTGATCTATGATCTTCTTACGAATGAAACTGTCTTTACTTGTTAGTAATTTAAGTAGGAACTCTTGATGTTCCTTTAGTGTAGTCAGTTCATTAACAGTATCCCATTGGACTTCCTGCAATGCTGTATTAGTAAGTTCATCAATTTGTTCTTGGTAAGGGTCGACTTCACCAAGTTTAATTGTATACTGTGTTTCCAGTGTCTGTAAGTTGTTTTGATGCTTAAGAGCCTCTTCAACTGTTTCATAATAAGTGTCGGCAGGCCTGGTCAGCTCACCAATAGCCTTAATTTCCGACTGTATCTTGTTAAGGTCAGCAGTAACCTTGTCCAAATACTTCTGAGCATCAGCTAAGTTAACAGCGGCATCCGCAGTCATTTCTTCATGTTTGTGATCTTGTAGCTTATTATCACAAGCGTGACAGGTCTTATTTGCCAATTTGGCGAGCTCGCCGTCATACTTCGTGACGCTTCGCTCCGCTTGCGCTGTCGCGCTTTCTAACGTAGCCCGTTCCTTATTCAGGCTCTTGAGCTTTGCGCTATGCTCCGCATAGGCTTTTTGCAGAGCATGGTGTGCCAGCTCTGCTTCAATGTCTACGCTCTCTAATTCTACAATAGCTCGGGCAATTTTTTCTAGATCCTGCTCGTGTTGTTTGTTCCAAGCCGTTTGTCTAGTGAGTAAACTGTCGATGCTTTGCTGAATTTTCTCATTAGATTTCTTAATTGCTTCGATATCAGCAGTTTCTTGTACAATAGCATCTTTAGTTTGCCTAATAAGCTCTTTTAAGTTTTCAGCTTTTTCACTTAGTAGTGTAATGCCTAGCAACTGTTCAATAATTGCACGTTGATCATTGGCCTTCATACTAAGGAATGGCTCAGTATATGTATTAAGAGCTACAATATGTTTGAACATGTCGTGACTCATGCCTAACAAGTCGTCTAGGTCTTTCTGAGTTTCACGCATATCTCCCTGCGAATCATCGGATTCTTCTGTTTCTTGCTCTTGATCGTTTACATAGAACTTTAAAACATTTGGCTTTCGCCCTCTTTCAATTCGATAGTCTGTGCCATCCTTATTAAAGGCTAGGGTAACTAACATGTTCTTATTGTTAATCTTGTTAATAAGATTATCTTTTTTAATGTTAGTTAACGCTGTACCAAATAATGCATAACTTAGTGCATTAACAATGGTTGTTTTGCCAGTACCGTTACGGCTTCCGCTGTCATCTCCACCCTGATCTAAGTTTTCACCTAGTACAAGTGTTAGATTCTCCTTGCCAAAATCTACAGCTTGGGTTTGATTTCCCACACTCATAAAGTTTTTGACAGTTAGTTCCTTTATTTTAATCATAGGCTATTATAAATTTCCAGCAAAGTGCTCTTATTGTACGTATCGCTATCGATATTAGCAAGTTGCTTGGATACAATTTGATCTACACTTTCAAAATTTTGAATATCAATGTTGGTATTGATCTCAACTTCTTTCTTTTCCGTTATAAGAGTAAGTTCTCTAATTTCAAAACGGTTCATGAAGTCTTCTTTGATAAAACTTGCTTCTTCGTAAGTAATATCTATATCTAAACTTACACGCAAATGCTGTTTAGGCAATATCAAAGTATCTGCATCATCGATTAGTTGACTGAGTTTTACTGTTCTAAATGTAGGTTGATTAGGCCAATTAAAGTACTTGGGCTCGCCACCCCATTCTAAGACCATCATTCCACGATCGTCGTCCCATGCATCTGCATAGTTGTGCGGGAAAGCATTACCGATGTAGTGCATATTGCCCTTGCTTTGGCGTTTGTGGAAGTGCCCACTAAATCCCATCTCGTAACCATCAAATGCATCTAACTGTATTTCGCCATGATCCGGCATTTGTACCATGGCGTTCATGTAAAAGTGTGGCAGTTCAAAGTGACCAAATATATATTTGGCCTTCTTTTTACCTATAGCCTTCCATTCTTCACCGACTAGCCAAGGGCACATAGTAACATCGCCTACAGTCATGGGCTCATGCACGATGGTAATTCCGGGAATGTATTTGCCAAACTCTACAGAGTGGATATCACGCTTATCTTTATAGTAAAGATCATGATTACCAGGAAAAAAATAAAACTGACTAAAAGCCTGTCCAAGTTTTTCCAGTGCTCGAAGGCTGTAGTCCATAGTAGTAATGTTAAGACTATTCCTGTTGTGATGCCAGTCGCCCATAAAAATACCAGTGTCACATCCTTCCTCCTTTGCTTTAGCAATGTACCAATCAACAAACTCTTCGCAGTCTTGATTGTGGACGCTGCTGTTTGATTTTAAACCAAAGTGTATATCTGTAAAACAGGCAACTTTTTTAAACAAATTACTCACCGGGGGTTTCCTCATTGTAACGTTTCATAGCGGCTTCGTGTTCTCCTTGGCCAGTCCTACTATAACTTGGATTCATTCCGTTCATTTCTAAGATGTCGTCACGAATATTTTGATTACGCTTCTCAATATTAATAACACGAACAAAGCTATTTGTAACCGCAGCAGTAAAATAAGCAAAAGGATTATCAGATTTGCTTTCATCAAATTGAAGTCCTATTTGTGTTAGCTGCAAAATTGCTTGACCTTTCATTTCATCGTTGTATGTGTATCCTCGAACATTTCCTCGAGTAGCATATCTTTCACATAGTTTAATCATCATACGAGCGAGGGTAGGGGTAATACATCCGGCATCTTTGTCAAAGTGCCCTTTTTCTAGATCGCCCTTCCAATGACTCTTACCTACACAGACTAGTTCGTCTTCTTCGTTAAACTTCCAATGCTGAAAAGGAGGAAAGTTTACTTTGTCCTTTGAATCAGCTGTGGTTTTAGGATTCTTTTTACGTGTGGTATTAGTAGGAATATGATCGTATGTCATGATCCTAAAAATTAAATCTATTTTAGGGATTTTTTTGTAATCAACTTCGCAGTCTGCTAGCTTTACTTTTTCGCCAGATGCTTTACGTCTTGCATAGTCCTCATCGGACAGTCTTTTTGCTTTATTTCTTTTTGCTTCTGCTATAGTTCTGATATTAATTTTTTCTAGGCTTGGAAGAATAATATCGTATTGATGATAAGACGGATCCTTAAAGCTACAATAAGTGCTTTTAGATCGGTGTATTTCTGCTAACATATCCTTGTTGTTTAGATAGTTTACTTTTGGTGTTGTTGGTGTCATCCTTGGTTAATCTCCGATGTTACATTATAAACTACGCACTTTATTAAGTCAAATAAATACATTACCAAACAGGAAAAATATATGGGCTTATTCAACGTTGGACAATCATTGTCATCTACTATTGGTGCCGCTAGCACAACCTTTGGAGCAGTTCAAAATGCTATAGGAGTCGCTGGAAATCTTGCCAGTTCTATTGGTAATGCGGGCGATGTTGCAGGCGCGGCCCGAATGGCCTTGTCAGGATTACCAGCAGCAGGTGAAGCAATAGGTGATGTTCTTAGTGCAGTCTCCTTATTTTCTGATACAGGCAACAGTAAAGATTGGCGTGTAAGACTAAGTTTGCCAAATTGGTCTAGCTTTAAAAGTAGTCCGGTGCTAAAGCCTTTAAAAGATGCAGGCGGTTTTGTATTTCCTTATACACCCGATATACAATTATCGGGTAGTGCGAAGTATAATCAAATACAAGCGGTGCATACTAATTATCCCTTTAGTGCATACGAAAGTAGTAGTCCTGGACAGATTAGCATAACTGCTCCTATGTATGTAGAAGATTCGGCACAAGCATTGTATTGGATAGCTGCTTTACATTATTGTCGAAGTGTTACAAAGATGTTTACAGGATTTGATCCAAAGGCCGGTAATCCTCCTCCGATATTTTTCTTAAATGGTTATGGAAATTATGTCTTTAAAAATGTTCCTGTTGCAATGACACAGTTTCAAGTACAGCTTCCAAAAGATTCAGATTACATTAGTTGTGATGTTGTGGGTAGCGCCGCTGGTGCAGTTGCAGGAATTACAGATAGTCTAGGAGGTCTTGCTAGTACACTAGGAGGAGCTCTTCCTCAACTAAGTGGAATTACAAGTACAGTAAGTACGATTGCTGGGGGCATTGGACAAGTTGCAAGTTTAGCCGGGACGTTTGGCATTGGCGGCTCGACATCAGGCGGCAAAGCATATGTTCCTACTAAATCAACGTTTACAATTACTTTGCAAACAATGTACAGCAGAACTAGTGTACGAACTTTCAGTCTTGACAGGTTTGTTACCGGGGGCTACATGACAAATTCATTCGGGTACGTATAATATGGCCAACTATAGTAATATTAGTCCTTGGGCAAACACCGAAGTTCGTGAGGACTATCTCGATATTTTAACCATACGACCAGTTTCAGCCGACCCTGATGACATTTATTGGACTATTACAACTTCTTACGAATATCGTCCCGACATACTTGCGTATGATTTATACGGCGAGCCAGGTCTTTGGTGGGTGTTTATGCAACGAAATTTAGATGTATTACAAGATCCAATATATGATTTTGTTGCAGGAGTTCAGATCTATATTCCTAAAAGTAGCAGTCTTAAAACAATATTAGGTATTTAAAGTATGGCATTGGATAATCTTCCAGGTATCATTAATTCAGCAACTAATGCAGTTTCTGCTGCAAAAAATAGTCTTTCAAGTTTTGGTCCGGCAACCGGATTATCTTCAATCGGAGACAAACTTGGAGGAGCACTATCTGGAGCATTGAGTTCTATTGGAAATATTTTTTCTGGATCATCTTTGGGAGTAGTACAGTCAGATAAAAAGCTACCGATGGCAAATGTCTTGCATGATTATGCTAGTTATGACTGTTTATTTTCAATAGGATGTCTTTCAGCAGAAGAATTTAATTTTCCAGATCAATCTTATTTTGCCGGAAAGTATCCTCCTTGGATATTAAAGAGTGCCAACGCTGATCCAAACAATCGTGTTCAAACAAAAGCAGGAAAGTTTGATTTTTACATTGATAATGTTCAGATAGTTGGGCAATACGGTTTTGAAAAATCTACAGGCAATGTAAATTCTACAAATGTTGAATTTCAAGTTATAGAACCTTATAGCATGGGGTTGTTCATGTTAGCAGTCCAGCAGACCGCATATGAGCGCGGTTATGCAAATTACACCGATGCAGTTTTTTTATTAATGATAGAGTTTCGAGGCGCCGACCAAGCTGGAAACATGAAGCTTGTTCCTGGAACTCGAAAGTTTATTCCGTTTAGATTTAATAATTTAATTTTTAAAGTAACTGCCGCAGGCAGCACATATAATATTGTTGCAACTATTGCTAACTCTGTAGCTTTAAATGACAGCTATAAGCTAGTTAAAAACGACGTTTCTATTCGAGGAAAGACAGTTCAAGAAATTTTGCAAACAGGCGATCAAAGTTTACAAGTTGTAGCTAATGCACGATTTAAACAACAAAAAGAAGACGGCCAAACTTCAATTCCTGATGAAATTTTAATTTTGTTTCCAAATGATATTTCGTCTGCTGCTAGCTCGTCTTCCGCCGGAACCGCAAAAGAGAACGATACATCAGCAACTGCATCAGGTTCTTCGTCACAAGAAAGCGGATCGAGTTTATTTCAAAAATTAGGAGTTAGTCGAAGCTCTTCAAACAAAACATTAATACAAGGATCGGGCGATATAAATCCGCTAGGCAGAGCTAGTTTAGGGTTTGATGCGGAAAGACCCGGAGATAAACCAGTAACTAATGTTGCTGACCATTACGATGAAAAAACAAAAACATACATTAGAGGAAAATCTGTTGCCAATCCAAAAGAAGTAGTAATGCAATTTGGCCAAAATTCAGATATCATTAATATTATTAATCAGGTATTAATTAAGAGTGATGCAAGTAAGCAAGCATTAGATGCAGGTCAGCTTAGTAAAGAAGGCATGCGTCCTTGGTGGAAGATTGATGTAAAAACTTACGATATTCCATCAAATGCAAACATGAAATCAACAGGACAAATACCTAGGTTAATTGTATATAGAGTAATACCTTATAAAGTACATGCAAGTCGTTTATTACCTCCCAATGCGCCTGCTCCGGGAATCGCTGAATTAAAAAAACAAGCTGCAAAAGAGTACAATTACATTTACACAGGGAAAAATGTTGACGTATTAAAATTTGATATTGAGATTAAAAACACATTTTATAATCCAGTATTGGCAGACAGTGGTAATAAAACTGCGGACGAAAAAACATCAAAAGCAACTAGTAGTGATATTAGAACAGGCCCTGACACATCAATACCGCAACCTAAAGGATCTGCACCCCCTTTACCTGGTCAAGGGTTGCCTACAAGAACATTAGCTACTCAGACCAACACAAGCACAGACAATAAAGGAGGAACTTCCGGAGAAACTGCTGCTAATCGTGTTGCTCGTATGTTCCACGATTCGTTAACTTATGGCCAAGACATGATGAATTTAGAATTAGAAATTGTCGGAGACCCGTATTGGATTGCAAATAGTGGCAAGGGTAATTATGTTGATAATCCAACAAATTTAATTAATGTTAGTAAAGACGGTAGTGTTAATTATGTCAACAGCGAAGTTGATGTTGTTATAAATTTTCGAACTCCGACAGACATTAATCAAACTACAGGATTATATGAGTTAACAAACACACAAGTAATACAAAGTTTTAGCGGATTATACAGAGTATCGACTATAAAGAGTTATTTTAATAAAAATCAGTTTAAACAGATATTAACTTGTCATCGTAGACAAGGTCAGGATTCTAAAGCAACACCAAATCCAAAAACTCTTTATACTACAAAAGAAGAAGTTTCCACTAATAAAGGATTATCGACTGAGTTACGAACACCTGCCGAAATTCAAGCAAGTAAAGATTTGGGAGACTTCCCGGGGTAATATATGTATAATGAAGATGGTAATAGTGGCGAACAACCGTTTGTTCCTGAACTACCTTGTATTGCAAAGGTAGTGAATCATGCTGATCCTACTTATATGGGTAAATTGCGTGTTGAACTATTACGTAACGTTGGAAATAATAACGAAACTCAGCCTGGACAAATTATAGATGTTAATTACATGAGTCCATTTTTTGGAACTACAGGTGAGGAATACCTCGGAGAAGACCCTGACGATTATAACAACACACAAAAAAGTTATGGTATGTGGATGATACCGCCTGACGTGGGCAGTTACGGCTTAGTAATATTCCATCAAGGAAAGATCGAACAAGGTTATTGGATTGGCGGCATTACAAAAAATACTGGTGTTAATTTTATGATGCCAGGAATTGCAGCAACAGTTTTCAATAACGAAGACTCTAGCAAACGACTACCTGTAGCTGATTTAAACAGGAAAGCATTGGCATCGGTGCCTGATGAAACTAAAGCGTTAAAGCCAAAACATCCTTTGGCGGATGTTTTAGATTCGCAGGGCCTGTTAGAAGATGACACCCGTGGTATCACAACAAGTAGTGCTAGGCGAGAAACACCAAGTGCAGTATTTGGTATAAGTACGCCAGGCCCTTTTGATCGTCAATCAGGAGCAAAAGAAGGATTAAAAGGAGAAGCCCCAAATAAAAAAGTAGTGCCGGTAAGCCATCTGGGAGGAACTACTTTTGTTATGGATGACGGCGATTCTGCTTATATCAGAGACACAATAGTAACAGATGGTCCTCCTAAGTATATTGCTCGAGAGCAAGGCGAAGAAGGCGGCGAAATAACAATTCCCCACAACGAACTTTTTCGAATTAGGACAAGGACTGGCCATCAAATTCTTTTGCATAACAGCGAAGATTTAATTTATATAACAAATAGTCGAGGTACTGCTTGGATTGAAATGACTAGCGATGGGAAGATAGACATATATGCTCAGGATAGTATTAGTTTAAGAACACAGAATGATTTTAATTTCTATGCTGACAGAGATTTTAATATTGAAGTTGGTAGAAATTTTAATTTAAAAGTTGCGGAGAGACATCAAACTGAGGTAGGAACAGACAAGATTACTATTATTAACGGCAATGTTGTTTTAAAAACAGTTGGTAACCATGATGAAACAGTTGATGGTACAGTAACAATATCAACAGGGTCAGGGCATACTATTACAGCTGGCGGAAGTTTTGAAGTAAATGCTGCCGGTACAAATATTGATGGCGGCGAAATACACCTTAACTCGGGAAATTTTGGAGGATCAGCTGCCTCTGCTCCAGAGCCATTGTCAACTTTTGAAAATCCAACAGAAGCAGAAGGTACAACAATTGAAAGTATCATGCTCCGAGTTCCTACAACTGAACCATACCCGCATCATGAAAATTTAGATGCAACAAAATTTAAACCAGACTTAACAGATCGCGAATCAGGAAGTGCAATTGAAGTTCCTGAATATTGGAAAAAATATTCAACCAATTCAGATACTTTTGAGCAAATTATTCCACCTGAAGAAAATCCAGAAGAGGATCAAACACCATGAGCGCAAGACTTTATGATAGAGTAGTATTAAAGGGCAAACAATCTAACGATACCCTTACTCCTAAAATGTATAAGGGTTTTAGTACAATTAGCCCTGATTCTGAAAACTTTGGTCTCTTTGACTTTGCATTAATTAAACAAGATTTGATTAATCATTTTAGTACTCGCCAAGGCGAGAGGTTGATGAATCCAGGATTTGGGACTGTTATTTGGGATTTGTTATTTGAGCCTTTGACAGAAGAAATAAAATTTATTATTACAGAAAATGTGAATAAAATTATAAATTATGATCCAAGAATTAATGCCAAAGAAGTGATTGTCACTGCATACGAGTCTGGAATACAAATACAATGTTTACTAGAATATCGCCCTTATAACATTCAGCAAGCATTAGAATTAAGATTTGATCAACAGAACGGATTGTTATTGCGATAAACTACGCACATAATTTTATTCAATAAATATAGATATTAGGATATATCATGAGTGCAACTGATAGACAAAATCGATTACTTGTAGCAGAGGATTGGAAGAAAATCTACCAATCGTTCCGCAACGCAGACTTTAAAAGCTATGACTTTGAAAATCTGCGTCGTACCATGATTAGTTATATCCGACAAAATTACCCTGAAGATTTTAACGATTATATCGAGTCTAGCGAATACCTTGCCCTAATAGATCTTATTGCGTTCTTGGGTCAAAGCATAGCTTTCCGTGTTGACTTAAATGCTCGAGAAAATTTCTTAGAATTAGCCGAACGCCGAGAGAGTGTTTTACGTTTAGCAAGGATGATTTCATATAATTCTAAACGTACCACTGCTGCTAAAGGACTTTTGAAATTTCAATCTGTGCAGACAACACAAACTGTTATCGATAGTAACGGTAGAAATTTAGCAGGACAGATTATTAACTGGAACGATCCGTCGAATCCTAATTGGTATGATCAGTTTATTAAAATAATAAATGCAGCAGTTCCAAATACACAACAATTTGGCAACCCTATCGATAAAGCAACAATTTATGGAATCCCAACAGAACAATATAGATTCCAGAGTGCAAATGCAGACGTTCCTGTTTACGGATTTACAAAAGTTATTGACGGAAACTCGATGAGTTTCGAAGTTACAAGTACTACATTTAATAATAAAACTTTTATATACGAAGAAACTCCTAAGGTTGCCAATAGTTTGGCTTTTATTTACAGAGATGATGGCCGTGGCTTAGGTTCAGCAAACTCTGGATTTTTCTTAAATTTTACACAAGGAACACTAAATCAAGGAACGTTTACGATTACTCAACCAAGCAGTAATGACAGTATAGATATTGATTCTGTAAATATTAATAACACCGATGTTTGGCTTTATAGATTAGATAAAAATAATATTGAATCTGAAGAATGGACTCAGGTCTCAAACTTTGAAGGTAACAATATTATCTACAATAGTTTGAATAAAAATATTAGAAATATCTATACAGTTACTACACGGGCCGGCGACCGAGTTGCATTGGGATTCGGCGATGGTGTTTTTGGAAATTTACCATTAGGTACCTTCAGAACTTACTACCGAGTTAGTAATGGATTAACTTATACAATCAATCCTAAAGATATTAGAAACGTTTCACTAACAATTCCTTATTATTCTGCTAGCAATCAAATTGAATCGTTGACTCTTATTTTATCATTAACAGGGTCAGTTTCAAATGCATTGGCAACAGAGTCTAACGATTCGATTAAAACAAATGCTCCTCAGTACTACTACACACAAAACAGGATGGTAACTGCCGAGGACTATAATATAAGTCCATTATCTGCAAGTACAGAAATAGCAAAAATTAAAGCACTTAATCGTTCAAGTAGCGGAATCAGTCGCTATTTTGATTTAGTTGATCCAACAGGAAAGTATAGTTCTACTAATATTTTTGCCACAGACGGTGTTGTGTATACAGAAGATTACACAGATCAAATTCGATTTTCTTATGCTAACAAAACTGATATAGAAGGAATAATTTATAATAATATTTTTGATATTCTTAAATCAGAAAATTTAAGAAATTTTTATTACGCAAATTATCCTATAAAATTAGCATCTAGTCTTAATGTTTATTGGGCACCAGCAACTTCAGAACAAGGTTATTCAACAGGTGCAATTCGCGATACTTTACAATTTTATAAAGTTGGGTCTTATACTGTTACAGATTTAAGATACTTAACAGTTGGTGCGCTGGTAAAATTTTTAGCTCCGAGCATTGGCGGCACACAATATTATTTTGACACAAATGATTCAAATAATCTAACTTCGATCAATGGTCCAGGAACTACATCGTACATTTGGGCTGAGGTTGTTTCTGTTTATGATGACGGAACGGCAACCAACAAGGGGGTATTATCCAGTGGTTTTGGCCCCATTGCGTTAAACAAAACTATCCCGTTAAATTCTGTAATTTCAAATATTTTACCTAGATGGCGAACAGTTATTGATAGTAATGCTATTACTACAATGATAGATTTAATCTTTGCTAATAAACCATTTGGTCTACGATATAATTCCAGTACCCAAGTATGGCAGGTTGTTTTTGAAGCAAATTTGAATACAGTTTCAAATTTCAGTTTAGGAAATCAAGGCGATATTTCAAACCAACAACTTGACTCCAGTTGGCTACTATTGTTTACCACAGACAATGAATTTTATACTGTTACAACTCGACTAAAACGCTACATAGTAGAAAGTGATTCTCAGTTGCGTTTCTATTATGATGCATCGAAGAAAATATATGACAGTCGTTCTGGAAAAGTGGTAAAAGATAGTATTAATTTTTTAAGTATTAATACAGTTCCTGATTTAACTATTCCGTTTACACGAGATCTCGAATGGGACATTGTGTCTGATTTTGTTGGACTTGATGGGTATATAGACAATAAGAAAATTATTGTATCTTTTGCCGATATAGACGATAACGGATCAGTTGACGATCCAGATCTCTTTACAAACATTGTCAACCCTCCAGAACTTACTGAAACTAATCAAATAGTTCTACAGAAAAAATATATCATTCAGCAAAAATATCTTATCTCAGTAGGCCAAGAAGATTACAAATATGTAACAAACAGTGATGAAAAGGTTATTATTTTACCTTCAGAGGCTTCCTTAATTTCTTACTCTTTGTATAACGATAAACAATATTTTTATTTTGTAGATACTAAAATTGTTAAACAACTTAACAAAACATCAGGGAAACTTGATGTGAGTCTTGATTACAAAGTGTTTATTGGAAGAGACAGTCTTAAATTCCAGTATATTCATAGTGCAGACTATGAGTCTAGAATTGACCCGGGTGCAAGTAATATTATTGATGTTTATGTCTTGACTAAAAGTTACGATACTAATTTTAGAAAATGGCTAAACGGAGCAAATATTACTAAACCGTTGCCACCAAGCTCTAATGAATTATATGATTTAGTTAGTACAACTCTTAATCCGATTAAAACTATGTCTGACGAAATTATATACCATCCAATAAGATATAAAATTTTGTTTGGATCCTCGTCTAGCCCGGCATTACAAGCAACTTTTAAAGTTGTAAAAAATCGCGATCAGTCATTAAGTGATAATGATATCAAGTCTAGAATTTTAGTTGCAATGAATCAATTTTTTGCTTTAGAAAATTGGGATTTTGGAGAAACATTTTACTTTACGGAGCTATCAACTTATGTACTTGGACAATTAAGTCCTGACATTGTAAATTTTGTCATTGTTCCTAAGCAAGCAGGTTTAAATTTTGGAAGTTTGTTTGAAATAAAATCTGAGAGCGATGAGTTGTTTGTTAACGGTGCAACTGTTGATGACATTGAAATCATTGCGGGAATAACTACAAGTAACATTAAATCGGTATCTGGAACACTAATCGAATCCACTGTCGAATCTCAACAAACTATAACAAGCGCAACATACGGAGCATCTAATGGCTGATAACGTTAATTCTAAATCAACTACTAGTTACAATTTTCTTCCAAAAATCTTTAGATCAGACCCAAATAAAAAGTTTTTACAAGCAACAATTGATCAACTAGTTACACCAGGAACTGTTAAAAAAGTAAATGGTTTTGTTGGAAGACAAAATAGTAAAGCTACTGTTGGTGACGACATTTTTATTTCTGCTGTAAGTAACGATAGGCAGAATTATCAGCTTGAGCCTGGTTTTACAATTAAAGATAAACTAGATAATACTACCTTTTTTAAAGACTACCAAGATTATATTAATCAATTAAATGTATTTGGCGCAAACATTTCAAACCATAGTCGAGTTAACAATGAAGAATTTTATTCGTGGAATCCTCATATTGACTGGGATAAATTTGTAAACTTTCAAAATTATTATTGGCTACCCAATGGTCCTGATGTAGTTAAAATTGCTGGGCAGCAGTTAGAAATTAATAGTACGTATAATGTAACATTAGAAAATCAGTTAAACACTTATACCTATTTGTTCACTCCTAATGGCCTAGAGCGAAACCCAACAATAACGTTATTAAGAGGACAAACTTATAATTTTGAAATTAATTGTCCTGGGCAACCATTCAGTATTAAAACATTGAGAACTGCTGGAGCTCAAGACCGTTACCAGACAATAGACTTTGATCAATTTGCAATTGAAAATGGTACATTAACTATTACTATTCCTTACAATTCTCCTGATGTATTATATTATGTTAGTGAAGCAAACGTTGATGTTGGGGGAGTAATACATATTTTATCAATCGAAGATAACACTTATATCAATGTTGATGACGAAATTATCGGAAAACAAACATATACTTTACCATCAGGAACAAAATTAAGTAACGGAATGTTGGTATCATTTACTGGAAAAGTAGAACCAGAAAAATATGCAACCGGCCAGTTTTATGTCGAAGGTGTAGGAAGCGAGATTATTTTAATTAATAAAAATGATTTAGAGCTTATTAGTGCTTATACAACATCTGAAGCAGTACTTTTTGATACAACCCCATTTGACGAAATGCCATTTAGCGATGCTACATCGTTGGCTAGTTCAGTTGATTATCATGTTGTAAATAGATCCAGTCGAGACAGGAATCCCTGGAGTAGGTATAATCGATGGGTTCATAAAGATGTTATCAATGCCAGTGCCGAAATAAACGGAAAAATTCCTAGTTTAAATCAAAATCAAAGGGCAGTCAGACCGATTATTGAATTTGAAGCAGGGTTAAGATTGTATAATTTTGGAACTCGTGCAATTCCTGATGTTGATTTAATTGATACCTTTACTAAAGATGTGTTTTCAACAATAGAAGGAAGTTTTGGATATAACATCGATGGTGTAAGTTTGTCTCAAGGTCAGCGAATTTTGTTTACTGCCGATACAGATGTATTAGTTAAAAATAAAATTTTTAGAGTTGATTTTTTAGATGTACTTCATCTGAATGACGGCAGCAGACAAATACACCTTGTATTAGAAGACGAACCTGAAATTGACGATACTGTTATTATCAAGTATGGCAATGCCAACGGCGGAGTCACATTTTGGTTTAACGGTACAACATGGGTAGAAAGCCAGCAAAAGATTTCTGTAAATCAGCCTCCGCTATTTGATTTAGTAGATGCAGACTATAATAGTTTTGCAAATGAGTCCATATATGAAGGAACAACTTTTCAGGGTACTAAACTTTTTTCTTATAAAACAGGAACTGGAACTGTTGATACGAATCTTGGTTTTGCACTTTCTTATAAAAATATTAATAATGTTGGTGATATTGTTTTTAATTTTAATATTTTAACAGATTCGTTTCAGTATAAAAAATTAGCATCTGTATTTGAAAAAAAATGTGATGTAGGATTTTTGATTAAATCAAAACCGTTAACAGGCGAGAAAGTATATTTAAATGGTTGGGAAAAATCGGTACTAACAACTACCCAAGCCGCAGTTAGAATTTATAAAGATTCTGGTCTTGTTAATAATTTCAAATTAGATATATTTGATGATGTTAATAATCTCGATGATCTTGTAGTAAAAATTTATGTAAACAAAATTCGTTTAGATCCTAGTCAATGGTCTATTGTTGATGCACCAGATTATAAAAAAATTGTTTTAACATCGGATATTAAAGACTCAGATATATTAACTATCAGAGCATTTGCCAAGCAAGAAATTAATAATAACGGACATTATGAAATTCCTATAAATTTACAAAATAATCCTTTGAATGGAACAATGAATGACTTTACCCTAGGAGAAGTCATAGACCATGTTGGATCGATTGTAGATAATATTCAAAATTTTGAAGGAATTTTTCCAGGATCCAGCAATATTCGAGATTTAGGAAATGTGTCTCCGTACGGAACAAAATTTGTTCAACACGCAGGCCCGTTAAGTTTAAGTTTATATCACATTACAAGCCAGTCAAGTAATATTATTCGAGGTATTGAAAAATCTCGAGATGACTACGGAATATTTAAACGCAATTTTATTAATGTAATTGAGGTGTTAGATTATCCTAATCTCACAGATTATGTTGGGCACGTCAATGCAATTTTAAATCATATCAATAAAGATAAAGCAAAAACTGGCCCTTACTATTTTAGTGACATGGTCGGCTACACAGCTTCTGTAGTTAATACATATCCGGTAATTGATTACAGGATAAAGACTTACCCTGTGTCAACTTCGTTTGACCTAGAGTCCTTATCAAATAAAGCAGTATATGTTTATTTAAATGGCAACCATTTAATTTACGGAAAAGATTATACTTTTGACAGCGAACAACGTTTTATTGTTATTAAGGCTGAAATGGCCAACGATGATGAAATATCAATATACGAGTATGATAGTACTGATGGTTGTTTTATACCGTCTACTCCTACTAAGTTAGGTATTTGGCCAGCCTACGAGCCTAAAATTTATCTAGATACTAGTTTAGTAACTCCAAGGCTAATGATACAAGGCCACGACGGAAGTCAAGTATTAGCTTACGGAGATTATCGAGACGAGCTTATTTTAGAATTAGAAAAAAGAATTTTTAATAATATTAAAATAAAATATAATCCAGAGTTATTTGATGTAACAGAAATTGAGCCAGCTTATAATCAAAATTCAAGCATTGGGTTAGACGAATTTAATAAAATTTTTGCACCTCAATTTTTTAAATGGACATCGTTTGTTAATAGAGATTTTTCAAAACCCTTGAGCTTTGACGAAGACAATTCTTTTACTTGGAACTATGGCGACTATGTATCGTTAGATGGAAGAAATGTTCCAGGGTACTGGAGAGGCATATACCGTTGGATGCTAGGTACAGACCGCCCCCACCTATGCCCGTGGGAAATGTTAGGGTTTACTCTACAACCAGAATGGTGGGAAACTGTATATGGCCCAGCGCCGTATACAAGCGATAATTTAGTGTTATGGGAAGATCTCGCGGCCGGTTTGGTAAGAGATCCAAATGCTCCATCATTAGTTCTTGAACAATATGTCAGACCTTACTTGCTAGATCATATACCAGTAGATCAGTATGGCCAATTAAGAAGTCCGTATACTACAGAGATTGTCGAAGGCACAATTTCAAGAGCAACTGTCGGCGATTTTGTATTCGGAGATGTTAGTCCAGTAGAAGCCGCTTGGCGGAGAAGTAGTCATTATCCGTTTAGTTTTATAATTACTGCTATTTTAATAAATCCTGCGATGTCTTTTGGAACATTACTCGATCGTTCGAGAATTAAGAGAAACATTGCTGGGCAGTTAATATATACAGAAACAGAATTAAGAATTACGCCAAGTGATTTAGTACTCCCTAGTATCTATTCAAGTCCTAAAAGAGTATACACATCTGGTTTAATTAACTATGTTGTTGATTATATCTTAAGCGATTATCTAAGATCCTATGATCAGTATACATACGATTTAAAAAATATTTCTGCACAAATTAGTTTACGTCTTGGCGGATTTACTAGCAAAGAAAAATTTAATTTTATTTTAGATAGTAAAAATCCTTTAAGCTCTGGAGGAGTTTTTATACCTCAAGAAGATTATAATATAATTTTAAATACTTCCAGCCCAATTAAAAAGATTGTCTATAGCGGTATAATAATTACAAAATTGCCTACCGGATACGAAGTTAAGGGATATAGTAAAACTCAACCGTATTTTTACTATTATCCTTATACACAATCTGGCCCAACCATTAATGTTGGGGGAATTTCGGAAGGCTACACTTTTTGGACAGCCGGATCGACATATGTTGCAGGCAAAGTTGTTAATTATCAGAATAGATTTTATCGAGTCAAGGTAAATCATACTGCCGAAGGGGAATTCAATTCAGATTTTTATCAAGCATTAGGTTCTTTGCCAGTTGTAGGTGGTAAAGAAGCAACAACACGAATTCGATGGGATAGGACAGAATCTATTATTGTTCCGTACGGAACTAAATTTGATACAATTCAAGACACATATGACTTTATAGTTGGCTATGGTGAATGGTTAAAAGATCAGGGTTTTATTTTTGATGACTTTAATAATAATTTAAGAACTATAACTAACTGGCAAACTAGTGCAAAAGAGTTTTTATTCTGGACAACACAAAATTGGAATTCAGGACAAGATAAGTGGAAAGACTGGAGCGATGATCAAGATATTGAATATCAAGAGATTGTAAAATACAACGGCGATTATTATCAAGCAAAGTATAAGGTTTTTGCATCTTCAATTTTTAACGAAGAAGATTTTGTTAAATTAGATGGTTTAAGCACAGTTGGTAGTAGTGTAATAAGTCTTAGCCCGTCTGCAACATCTTTAACTTTCTCAACTCCTTATTGTGTAGTAGAAGATATAAGAAGTCAGTTTAACGGATATGAAATATACAAAGTTGACGGGTCGCCTATCGTTGATTCATTCCTTTCAACTTATCGAGAAGATAATGCTGTGACATATTCTCCAAGCAGCGAAGACGGAATTTATGGAGCAGTTTTTTATCTTGTACAAAAAGAGCAAATTGTTTTACTAAACAACCAAACAATGTTTGGTGATACAATTTATAATCTTGAAAGTGGTTATCGACAAGAAAGAATTAAAGTTTCTGGGTATGTAAGCTCTGAGTGGAACGGCGGGTTTAATGTTCCTGGTTTTATTTACGACGAAGCGACAATTAATGACTGGACACCATGGACAGATTATAACTTAGGTGACATTGCCAAATATAAAGAATTTTATTATAGTGCTGCATCGTCTCTAAAAGGCACACTTGATTTTAATCCAACTAGCTGGATTAAGTTATCAGAAAAACCAACTCCGCAATTACTTCCAAACTGGACTTATAAAGCAGAACAGTTTACTGATTTTTACAGCCTTGATAGTGATAATTTTGATTCTGGTCAGCAAAAAGTAGCACAGCATCTAATTGGTTACCAAAAAAGACAGTATTTAAGTAACATTATTCAAGACGATGTTAGCGAATTTAAATTTTATCAGGGAATGATTGCAGACAAAGGTTCAGTTAATTCCTTAGATAAATTATTCGACGTCTTCGGTGCCAGCGGAAAAGAAAACTTAGACTTTTACGAAGAATGGGCAGTACGTGTTGGACAATACGGTGCCAATGCCGCCTTTGAAAACATTGAATTTCTACTTGACGAATCTCTGTTTAAAAATAATCCTCAAGGATTTGAATTAGTAAAAACAGTTGATAGAAATTTAAATGATTTTATTGTAAGACAAATTGAAAGTGACATATATTTAAAACCGCTTGGTTACAATAGTAATCCATGGCCTTTAAAAACATCACAAAAGAATTATCTACGTTCAGCAGGGTTTGTTAGACAAGACGAAGTTAAAACTGTTTTAACATCTCTAGATAAGATATTACTTGAAAATATCGATGAATATAACAATGGGTCTTATGTATGGGTAGGATTTGAAGGTATAAGTTGGAATGTCTATAGATATACACCTACTGATATCAAGATTGTTAATGCTACTTATAGTAATTCTGTTCTTACACTAGAGACAGACTCTGTGGTTACCCTGGAACCAGACTCATATATTGGCATCGAGACTGTTGGGTTTAAGGGATTTTATAAAATCTCTTCAGTATCTGTAGAAAAAATTATAATTAATACAACTATTGCTGGATGGACACCATTCCAGGCTGGAACAACTGTTCCTGTATTTGCTCTTAAGCCTCAACTATCCGAGTCTATTGATTTAGTTGACTCGGTTCTATCGAATAATAGAGTCAATGGCGAATTGTTATGGACTAAAGATAAAGGCGACGGAAAATGGGGAACTTGGAAATATAATCCTGTATTTGCAGGAGATACTATACCGCCAAATCCATTAGAAGATGATGCCTTATTTGGCAGACTAGTCGTAATGAATTTAGACGGCAATGTAGCGTTTGTTTCAGACACGTCGGGCCAACCTTCAATTTATTCTAAACCAGTTCCGGGAGTACCTTGGACAAAAGTTCAAATATTTTTACGCCCTGTTGTAGCAAATGATATACTAGGTGTTAATCCAAATCAAGATTCGTGGTTTGCAGAATCAGCAGCATTTTCTCCTGACGGATATTGGTTAGCAGTAGGACATCCTCGCGCCGGACTTGCTGCAACCAAGTTTAAAGGAACGTATAACCCTGCTAGTTCGTATGTAGTTGGAGATTTAGTAACAGATGGTACAAAAATTTATGAAGCAATTGTAAGTTTTTCGGGATCTCATCCGCCTGCTACATCGCCGACTTACTGGAGTGAAAATAATTTAATTGAAACAGTTAACGGTGCAACTAATACAGGGCCTTTACAGCAAGGTGCAGTTTCAGTTTATTTCAAGAACAGCATAGGACTATATTCTCATCTTACAACTTTTGTAAGTCCTGTACAAAGCATCAATGAACTATTTGGGTACAAGGTTGCATTTGGTGATAATACATTATTTGTTTCTACTGCTGATAATTCTAGTAAAGTTTACAAATTAATTTATGATTCACGTGTTCAAACTAGTGCGTTATATAATCCTGTTGGCAGTACAGGCGCAACAATTAAAGTATCTACAACAGACGGTGTAAAAGAAGGAATGACTGTAGTTGGAACTGGATTTACACAAGGCCAACAAGTTATAACAGTTGTGAACTCGACCACATTGGTTCTAAGTGCGCCGCCAGATGGCGACCCATTTGGAAGACTAAATTTTGTCTTAACATCGTGGGCTTATGATAACCTTACTGGATTTACAGCAGGTGCTATCGGAAATCAGTTTGGTGACTCGGTAGTCGTAAGTAAAGACAGCTCGACACTAGTAGTATCAGCTCCTGCTATTACTTCTGGTGGAAACGGGTCAGTGTATGTTTATAAACAGAACAATTCTGGAGTGTATACTTTAGCACAGACAATTTCTGGAACAGACACTAGATTTGGTCAAAGTATAGCTATTACTGACTCTGCAACATATATTGCAATATCGTCAACTGTATACGATGGTGATAAAGTAGATCAGGGCAAAGTAGTTGTCTACGAACGGAATCAAGCTGGCAACTATATTTTAGATAATAGTCTTGGTCAAACAATAACTTCTTTAAATTCTGAACAAGGAGAAATGTTTGGAAGTAAGATATTTTTCATGAATAATGATAAAACACTTGTAATTTATAGTGCAAGTGCAGATAGTCGAGTTGGCTGGGATATAAATGACGGCACAACATTTGACGACTCCTTAACAACATTTTATCTTGAAAAGAATGTTGATAGTGGCAGAATTGATATCTTTGATAGGTACAACAAAAAGTGGATATTTGGAGAAAGTTTAGCAACAGACACTGATATATTAGAAGGATACGGAACATCAATTACGGTTGGCGGCAATTATGTATTAGTTGGAGCCCCATATGCAGTTGTCAACGGTAAAACTTCTGGAAAACTTTATTCTTATATTAAAAAACAAGGTCACTACAGTTGGACATTGAATCATTATGAAATTGACAAAGTTGATCTATCTAAGATTAAATCAGTCTTTTTATATAACAAGCGTACAAATAAATTTATTACATACTTAGATGTAATAGATTCTAGTCAAGGAAAAATTCCAGGAATTTCTGATCAAGAAATACGTTATAAAACATATTTTGATCCGGCAATATATGCAACTCCAATATCTGAAACACCCAACAGTTCTGTAAAAATTGATGATGGCCTTGCATGGGGTAGCTCGCAAGTTGGAACATTATGGTGGGATCTACGAACAACAAAGTTTATTGATAGCAATGATAATGAAACTGTTTATCGAAACAGTACGTGGAATACATTATTCCCAGGATCTACCGTAGATATCTACGAATGGGTCGAATCAAAATATAAACCAGCAGATTGGAACGCTAAGGCCGACACCGAAGAAGGACTTGCCTCGGGTATAAGCGGCCAGACATTGTACGGAAATAACACATACAGCTATTCAAAACGTTGGGACTCGGTTGCTAAGTCTTACAAGTACACGTATTATTACTGGGTCAAGAATAAGAAAACAACTCCAAATGTTGTTGGTAGATATATATCTGCTCAAGATGTTTCTAGTTTAATAGGAAATCCTAGGGGCCAGGCATACAAATATCTAGCACTTACTAGTTCAAATTCATTTAGTCTAGTTAATGTTGGTAATTTATTAGCAGATCGAGATGTTGTATTGTCTGTTGAATATTGGGTAAGTGATCCTCCTAATAAAAATATTCATAGCCAGTGGAGATTAGTAAGCACTAATAGTGATACAGTAATTCCTAAAATTATTGAACAGAAATGGATAGACAGTCTTTGTGGAAAAGACGAGCAAGGTAGAGTAGTACCTGATCCTGCACTTCCACCAAAACTATTATATGGAATTGAAAACAGACCTAGACAAGGTATGTTTATTAATCGTCTCGAGGCTCTAAAACAATACATCGAGTATGTTAACAGAGTGTTAATAACTACCCAAGTAGTTGGCCAGAGAGATTTTAGTTTATTAGAGTCATATGAAAAAGAACCTAGTGTTAATACAGGATTGTATGATGTTGTATTAGATACAGACTTAGAACTACGTTTTGCCAACGTTGGATCTTTTGTGCTACCAACATTAGTTCCAATAATCGAAAATGGATCAATAGTCGGTGCATCAGTTGTTGACGCCGGCCGCGGGTATGTTATAGCACCGGTTATTGATGTTGTTGGTTCAGGATTTGGGGCTTCGATTAAAGCACTGATTAATGCTAAAGGACAAATAACTGGTATTAAAATTATCTCTCCAGGATACGGTTACGACACAAATACAGTCTTTTCAGTAAGAAGTTACGCAGCACTTGTACATACTGATACTTCCGCTACTGGAACTTGGAGCATATACTCCTATGATTCTGTAAACAAAGTATGGTCAAGAATTCGTAGTCAGTCATTTGACACAAGAAAATACTGGGATTACGTTGACTGGTATGCAACTGGATATAGTGATTATACTGCAATAAATTTTGCAGTAGACACATTTTCAGATTTAAATTCCATCTATCCAGCAATAGGACAAACTGTAAAAGTTAGAACAAGCAGTAGTGGAACTTGGTTCTTATTAGAAAAATATTCCGATGTTGAAAGTATCGACTGGACACAGATTTATAAAGTAGTTGGTCAAGAAAATGGAACAATACAATTAAGTTCTAGTTTATATCTTTTCCAAAATACAGATTATGGATTTGATGGGGCGTTATATGACAATGCAACGTTTGACAATTCTGCAACAACAGAATTAAGGAACATACTCACTGCGCTAAAGAACAATATTCTTATTGACACATTAGAATATGCATATCTTGGATCTTTCTTTAATACAGTTCGTTATGTTTTAAATGAACAAACTTATGTTGATTGGATTTTTAAAACAAGTTTTGTTAAAGCAAATCATAACGTAGGAGAATTACATCAGCCAGTAAATTATAAGAACGATAATTTATCGGACTTTGAATCGTATGTTTCTGAGGTTAAGCCTTATAGAACTAAGATAAGAGAATATATTAGCACCTATAATAAAGTAGATCCTGCTCAATTACTAGTAACTGACTTTGACTTACAACCAGCCTACCAAAACGGAAAAGTTTCTGTTGTAAATGCATCAGTTCAAAATAATCAAATTACCAGTACATCAACTGTTATTGATAATTATCCTTGGAAAAACTGGTTAGATAATGCAAGTTACAAAGTTGTTTCTATTCAGATAGTTGATAACGGAGCATTATATTATTCTCCTCCGGTAGTAAGATTTATTAGTAGCTCTGGGTCTGGAGCAACTGCTAGGGCATTTATTGCTAATGGAAAAGTGAATAGAATTGTTTTACTTGATTCTGGAAGTGGTTATTTGTCAGCACCGCAAGTGGTGTTAGAAGGCGGAGTAGAACAGGGCGGAACGCAAGCAACTGCTGTGGCTATTATCGGCGGCGGCGTGACAAGATCTCAAACTATTCGAATGAAGTTTGATCGTATAACACAAAGTTATTTTATTACACAATTAGAAGAAACAGAAACATTTAGCGGTACAGGCAGTAGATTACAATTTCCGTTAAAATGGGGACCTGATGTAAGGGTTAATAAATCAACAGTTACAGTAAATGGAGTTGAAGAATTACGAGATAATTATAAACTTGTTATTATTAAATCTGTATCAAAAGGTTACACAAGTTATAGCGGTTCGATTATATTTGAAAAAGCACCTGCTAGAAACGCAACTATTATTGTAACCTATACAAAAGATTGGTCATTATTGAATGCAGCTGACAGAGTACAGTTTTACTATAATCCAACATCGGGTCAAATTGGTAAAGATTTATCTCAGTTAATGTCAGGGATAGATTACGGTGGCGTTGTACTAGACGGCTTAGATTTTGATGTTGGCCAAGGTTGGGATAATGTGCCGTACTTTACCGAAAGATGGGATAGTGCAGATCCAACATTTGATGATTTTATTGTAACTACTGGTTCAGGTGATCACGAGTGGACGCTGAATTATGTTCCTCCTGCCGGAACAGAAATTAATGTTTATCATATAAAACTAGAAATAAATGACTTACAATCAGACGGCATTAACCTCGAGTATCCATATAATACCAATATGGTGTCTCCAAAAGTCAGAATAAAAAGATATGTTAATTCTGGAGGAGTAGTAGCAAATTATGTATCGGCAGGAAGTTTTGGTACAACATTAAAGGTTTCCAATACTACCGGAATCGTTCCGGGCATGCTAGTAGTTGGCACAGAGTTTACAACACAAACAGTTGTCACAGTTTCCAACTCAACAACTTTGATTCTAAGTGCCGCCCCAAGTCTACCTCCAGCAAATGGAACAGCATTAAAATTTACTTTGAATAAACCAGGTGTTGATATTCTAACTGTAGCTAGTACAACAGGTCTTGCAATTGGTGATATAGTAACAACAACAGTTAATGGTGTACTTGGGCTGAACACCTCAGTTACTCAAATCATTAGCAGTACACAAGTTAGGTTAAATCAAATTTTATACGGATCAATAGATCCGGCAAGCTCATTAACCTTTACTCGTAATTTAGTTAAAAATGTTGATTTTGCTTTAACTGGATTTGATATAGCAGTACTTACAGTTCCTGCTCCAGATCAGTCTTGGGTTGAAGTATACTCGTTGTTAGAGCCTGTAAGGTTAGATGATCCTGACTACAATACCCCAGGCCAAACAAACACTAATGCAATAATGGAAACTATTGTGTCGACTGGTATAAGTTCTGATCCAACAATACCGGCTTACGACATTGCAATACCGTTGACATATACAATTAACGACGGCGACCAAATTATTATTAGAAAGAACACAAGTGACGGATCTATAAAACCAGAAGAATCAGATTATGATACAGCTCTTAGTGGCGGAAATTTTGCATATTCTACCGCAACGGGCCTGTTACCAGAAGATATTATTGTTGACGGCGACGGCTTTGTGACTCCAACTACTAGCCCTGCCCCAGAAGAAGTTGTACCGGGTCAGTTGTTTGACACAGTTTCAATTAAAGTATTTGATAAACCTTATTCAGCAAGTGCTACAATGAGGGTCGATAATTTTGTTGCCAATGGTGTTACTGAGGAGTTTATTTTATCTCAAAGGCCTAATACTAAACAGGCTATTATAGTTAAAGTAATATCAAATTCTGTCCATAGTGTTAAAACTAGTGAAGTTGATTACACATTTGATTATGAAAATAATTTGATCACTTTTGTAACGGCACCTGCTGCTAAGAGCATTGTTTCTGTTTACAGTTTTGGATTCAACGGCGGGAACATTTTAGATATTGATTATTTTATTGGCAATGGTACAACAGAGGAATTTATTACTAAAGCTCCGTGGCTTGACCAGATGTCCTATTTGATATATTTAAATGGAGAACCTTGTAACGGGCAAATCTTTAAAACAGACGAAACGTATGATAGTCCAAATAGAGTAGGTATTCGTTTCGGTGCAGCACCGCTGTCTGGAAGCATAATAACTTATTCTATCGTTGCAGGTAATCAACAAACATTTGCAGTTACTAAAACAGAAAAAGTTGCTACAAATGGTTCATTAACTTATAACTTGTCTAATATAATAGGCGATTCGTTACCAATTGAATCAAACATTCTTGTTAGGGCAAATCAAACTTTCTTAACAGGACCAACAAATCAATACTTCACGATTAAAGCAAACAAGTATAACTATTCTTTAGATCCGGTAACATTGCCGCCTTATAGCATTGATATTACAGATTTAAAAATTTATGCTGACGGAACACTATTGACATTAGGTAACGATTATATTATTGATTTAAGCGTTATCAATATAAAAATAACTCCTAGTATTGCTGCTCAGTATAAAGGAAAGAAATTAATTGTTAATGTATTGCAGAATGCCGAGTATGTTTATACTCCTCCACAAGGAGCAACGCCAGCACAGATAACTTTTGCTCAGGCATACTCAAATTTGGATACTGTAGAAATTATAAGCTCTTATAAACACGATATTTTAGATATTGAAAGAACAGTTTTAACAGTTGATGCTTCTGTTTCTGTAACACCTGATACAACTGAATATTATAGTTATGTTGGTGTAACTGGTGGTTATATTACTCTAAGAAATCCTGTAATTGATGAGAATTATGTGTGGGTAATCCAGGCTGGTAAACTTCTTGTTCCTAGCGTTGACTATGTAGTTAAAGAAGATAAAATTACAGTTAAACTAACTGACTATGTTCCTTTAAATCAAGAAGTTAATGTTATAACTTTTGGAAGTAATGTACTATCTCCAGGCATAGCTTATATGCAATTTAAGGATATGTTGAATAGGGATCATTTCAAGAGATTAAGTTTGTATAAGCAAACAAAATTAACAGCACCTTTAAAGTACAATGATGTTTCGATAGAAGTTGAAGATGCATCAAATTTCGACGCTCCTAACCCGTCTGCAAACAAGCCAGGTATTGTCGAAATTCGCGGAGAACGAATTGAGTATTTCCAAAAAAATGGAAATGTATTAAGTCAACTACGTCGTGGAACATTAGGAACAGGTACTCCTAACGTTCATCCAGTTAACAGTTTTGTTCAAGATATTGGTCCTTCGGAAACAATACCTTATGTTAACGAACAAATTATACAAAAATTAATTTCTGATGGTACTAATACTGTTAATTTAAACTTTGTTCCTGGCAACTTTGATACATCTTATACATATCAGGGTAGCTCGATGACAGCAGAAGATGCTATCACTCTTGCAAAAGATTCTATCGAAGTTTTTGTTGGGGGGTACAATGTTGGTGCTAATTGGACTTCAGGTGTAGCTTATTCTATAGGAAATATTGTAACTGTTGGAAGTTACACATATAGATGCGTGACTAATCATACAAGTACAGATAATTTTATAAATGATTCTGCCAATTGGGAATTTTTTATAGGTAATTTAAGATTACGTAAGTCGGACTATACAGTTTACAATGTTAATCAAGCACCAGATAGTCCTGAAGGAGATATTGACTTTGATGCTGAATTCACAGTTGATGGAAATACTAATGTGCTTACATTGAAAACACCTTTAGATTACGGTATTAACATAACTGTAGTTAGAAAGAAAGGTATAATTTGGGATTCAACAGTAAACTTATTATATGATAACAATAGCGTAGCAACTTTCTTAAAAGCTGTTCCGGGAATTTGGTATCAAGAGAGCAATAAATATCAAAGTGCTGAGTCTGTTTCAACGTTTGACTCAAGTGCCGGCTCGTTCGATAGCAATGACATAACATTTGACCAAGGATAAAAAAATGTCGCAACAAGTAATTAATGCAGGAGTTACAGCAAATGACGGATCAGGCGATACGTTAAGATCTGGTGCTCAAAAAATAAATGATAATTTCACAGAGTTATATCAGTTTATGGAAACTGGTCAAGTCAATGCTGATTGGAATGCCACATCTGGACTTGCTGAAATATTGAACAAACCAGTTTTGTTTAGTGGAAGCTATACTGATTTAACGAATAAACCCACATTGTCAGATGTAGCCGCTTCAGGCAGCTATTTTGATTTAGATAACACACCTTCTTTATCCTTGGTAGCAACAAGCGGTAGCTACGACGATTTAAGTAACAAGCCTACATTTTTTAGCGGCAATTATAATGATTTAACAAACAAGCCTGTACTTTTTAGCGGTAGCTATAATGATTTAACAAACAAACCAACAATACCTAACAACACGAATCAGCTTATTAATGGCTCTGGGTATATTACTTTAACTTCGCTAGCTTGGGCAAATATCTCAGGAAAACCAACGTTTGCAACTGTGGCAACTAGTGGAAGCTATACTGATTTAACAAACAAACCTACTATTCCAACACAATATACCCTGCCAACCGCAGGTACTGGCAGCGGCGGAACACTAGGCGGAATTAAAGTTGACGGAGCGTCTATTACTATTGACGCAAACGGAGTAATTAGTTCAACTGGTGTTGGTGTTGTTGAATGGTCTGCAATACAAAATAGACCGGCTTTTTCTATTGTAGCAGTCTCGGGATTATATCAAGATTTAACTGGTAAACCAACTATTCCAACTAGCATATTAAATTTAGGTATTGCTGACGGATTACCTGGAACATTCTTAACAACTAATGGTGCAGGACAATTTTCTTTTGCTGCTGTCGCAGGTACCGGTGGAGCCTACAGTAGAACAACGGCTTCGGCAACTACTTCAAGTATTGCAAATAATGCAACAGGTAATATAACTATTACCGGATTTAAATCCTATATGGTATTAAAAATTCAAACAAGTGCAGCGGCTTGGGTAAGATTATATAGCGATGTTGCGTCAAGGACATCAGACGCTAGTAGAGATATTTTAACAGATCCTGCTCCTGGAAGCGGTGTTCTAGCAGAATTTATTACAACCGGAAGTCAAACAGTAGTGGTTACTCCAGCTGTTTTAGGATTTAACAACGAAGGAACTCCGACAACTAGCATTCCGGTTGCAGTTACTAATAAAAGCGGGTCGTCAACAACAATTACTGTTACATTAACATTGTTGCAATTAGAGGTATAACATGGATCCAATTCCACACTTAGGTAATCCGGAAGATCAAAGCCTTAAAGAGTATATTGTAACTCTTAAGAGTATGGACGATGCTGACGATTTTTATAAAGATATGGAAAATCCAGGAGGGAATCTTTATATTCCTGACAGGATGGTTGAATGCGTCAACAGAAGACCTATCAGCCGTAACACACATTATATGTTAAGTTATGATGAGGCGGCTCTTATTAAAAAAGATCCTCGTGTATTAACAGTAGAATTAAATTATAGAGATTTAGGTTTAATTAGAGGAACTTTTGGTTTCAATCAAACTTCGTCAAATTTTGATAAACGTGTTGCAAGCGATGCAGGCGATATAAATTGGGGATTTGTTAGATGTTTAAAAAAATCTAATATTACAAATTGGGGGATCGACGGTACGGTACAACAAGCAGCTTCATTGTTGGTTGACTGTTCAGGAAAAAATGTTGATGTTGTTATTATGGATGACGGTGCACCGTATCCAACTACCTATGAGTATGCACAAAATGCCAACGGAACCGGTTACAGCAGAATGGTTGAGTATAATTGGTTTATTCATAATCCTGTTGTTACAGGCGGCGCAATAGGGTATTACGACTATCCAGGCGAACGATTGCAACAACATGGCGCACACACATCAGGAACAACCGCAGGCAATACTCAGGGTTGGGCCAGAGATGCAAATATCTATAATATTACATTTTATGATAGTATCGATTATGTCAGGGAGTTCCATAAAAACAAACCAATTAATCCGTTAACTGGTGTTAAGAATCCTACAGTGATGAATAACAGTTGGGGTTATAGGGGAGGCTCATTAAACTCTGCTTCCATTTCAAAGTTAACTATAAGAGGTGTTGATTATTTTCCAACTAGCGGCTCAAACGGATCTTATGTATGGGACTCTAATGTTCTGCAAAATATTGCTAGATTAAATATCGGCGGAGCGTTTCCAACTCGAGATACTGGAACTGATATCGATATGATCGATGCTATGGCAGAAGGAATTATCATTGTTGCTAGTGCTGGAAATAGTTATTTTTACGAAGATGTAGTTGGCGGCTTAGATTACGACAACACAATGATTTACAACAACACAACTTATTACATCCATCGTGGCAGTAGTCCTGGTGCCGCAGATGGTGGCACAGAAGAAACTAAAATTATTTGTTCAGGCGCCATGGGGCAACACAATGAAACTTCTGGAGCAAGCATTTATAGTTCGACTGGTATTGAATCTGGAGACTTTAAAGCAGAATTTAGTAACTATGGCCCACGAATTGATTGCTGGGCACCAGGTTCAGGTATACAAAGTATATGGAGTACCGGCACTACATTATATGACTCTATAGCAGCTCCGGATTCAAGAATAGAATCACTTGCTGGAACAGACACAATTAATAACAATTTTAAAAAATGTCCAGGTACTAGCATGAGTGGTCCACAAACCACTGGTGTTCTTGCATGTTTAGCTGAAAAATATCCTAGAATGACTCAAAAAGAAGCTCGAGAGTATTTAAAAGCAATGTGTCCACCAACTTTACAAAGTTCAAACGGTGGCGCCCAGGATAGTAAAGATGCTGGATTAACATTTAATCCAGCAAGTAATAAACAAGTATTACTATTAGTCGGAACACGAGTACCAACGCTTGATGTAGGAGGTTATCATACAGTTCCATTTCCAGAAATAACTGCGGCACATAGGCCAGTGTCTGGCCAAATTGTTCCTCGAAAAAGAACACTCTACAGCTATAATAATCAAGCAACGTTTAATTTAACTTCTGATGTAAGTTCAGTCATTAATAATGGGACCGTTACAGTAAACTTATCAACAGCAAATATACCAAATGGTACAGTTGTTCCTTATATTATTACTGCTAAACCTAGAGCAGGCGGATCTCCAGTGTTAGTTGAATCTGGTTTTAGTGGAATCTATACAACTGACACAAGAGTTACTAATACCGATAGCTTTGACACACGCCCAAATACTGGAAATAGGATTACAACTACTACTCCAACTGCCGGCTCGAGAATTAGTATTACAAATTCGATTATTGGCCCAGCAAGTTTGTTGTCGTCGACGCCATCTGCCCCGGCTGGCTTAACATTCACAGGAAATTCTGATGACGGGTATTGGACAGTTCCACTTCCTTTTAGCATTAGTTTTTTAAATCAAACATACAACACAATTTATGTAGGAACAAACACTTACATTACATTTGGTGCTGGTTCATCGAACTATTCTCAATTAAGTAGTTCTAACCCTGCTATTCCAAAGATAATGATTTCTGCAAATGATAATAGTTGTCAACGAATATATTACGGTGAGGAAGGCGTAGCACCAAATAGAACTTTTAGAATTAGATGGGAAGGAACTAATTCTGTCTCCGGCACATTAGGAAATCCTAACATGGTGTACGAAGCAGTATTTTATGAAAATACTAGTAACCAGATCGATGTACACACAGGAGTAAATGCAAGATGGGCATTTCAAAGTCCGGGCGGATCTGTGTATCCGTTTAGTAGAACATCATTAAATGTGCCGTTAACAGGTACAATTACAGTTAATAATAATGCTGGGTCGTTACCAATAACCATGACAACAACATTTGCACTGACTATGAATGTAAGATTAGGAATATATCCGGCTCCTAATATAGATATTTTAGTAAATTAAAACGAGATTGAAATATGACAACACCGTTACGCTCAGTTAGATTAAAATCGCAAGGCACGCAAACTTTAAACAAGTTTGCCTATGAACCAGGGGAAGTTTTTTGGGACTCTAGTAGTAATACCTTAAGAGTATACAACGGGTCTTTAATTGGAGGATCGATACTAGCTACTCGTGCCTGGGTTTTAGCAAACGGCGGTGGAGGAGGAAGTGGCGCATCGAATTTAGACGGACTCACCGATGTTGTAATCAATACTCCGCTATCTGGACAAGTGTTAAAATATAATGGAACAGCTTGGTATAACGGCGAAGACGACATTGGCGCCGGCGGAAGCCCTCCATCAAACTCATTTTCAACAATAGCAGTATCAGGACAAAGTAGTGTTCTTGCAAATAGCCCTACCGATGTGTTAACTTTAGTAGCAGGCAATAATATCACCATTACTACAAATGCTGCAACAGACTCGATTACTATAACTGCTGCTGATCAAGGATCTCCGGCATTACCAAGCTCTTTTGGGACAATTCGTATTACTGGCCAGGCAGATGCTATTGCAGACGTTCCGGAAGATATTTTAACTTTAGTTGCCGGTTCTGGTATTTCTTTAACCACTGATGCTAATACAGATTCTGTAACAATTGCTGCTACTGGAACAGTAAACTCTTTTAACACTATTGCTGTAGCTGGACAAAGTAACATTGTTGCAGACAGTAGTATAGATACTTTAACATTTGTTGCAGGCGCTAATATTACTATCACTACAAATGCTACTACAGATACTATAACTATTTCGGCAGCAGGCGGTGGCGGTGGCGGATCAACAAATCCAGGGGGATCTAATACTCAAGTTCAATTTAATAATAACGGAGCATTTGCTGGTAGTGCAAATTTAACGTTTGACGGCACAAATTTAACAGTAGGGGGCACAGTAACAGCAACAACTTTGACCAGTTCTGGTACTGGGGTTCCTACATACACTTCTGCTAGTGATTTTGTATTTGCAACAGGTAGTTCGACTGGATCGATGGTAGTTCAAGGAGCAGTTGAAGCAAGTAAATTTTTAAGGTTATCTCCATTGTCAGCTGCTCCTACTGGAATAAGCGCCGGTGTATTTGCTGTTGCAGACAGAACTAATTGGGATCCTGCTTCAAAGGGAACTGGCGGAGCTTATCCTGTATTTTATAACGGAACAAGTTGGAACGCTTTATATTAATATGACTACTGAAGATCAAAATCGTTGTGTTGTAACAGCAGAAAAAGGTGTCGACGTAGATGCTTTAATGGATGATATTGTTTCTGGAAAAGCATTAGGCCGCAAGGTTGAAATGTGGAATGAAAAAAATGAAAGCGAAAGAAACTTTGATGTTGTTTTAACACAGAAAGAAGTTGAATTTTTGAAAAATGACCCTCGCATAACTGATGTTCGTTACGGGTCTAAACAAGAAAACGGTATTTTCCTCAAGCATCATACATTAGATTCAAGCAGAACATATTCTAGATCGACTACTCAGAGCAATAGTGATTACGCTTGGGCAATACCTGCATGTATTAATAACTCTAATCCGTTCTCTGGAACAACATTAACATATCAACATCCGTATGTTGCTACAGGAAAAAATGTTGACTCGGTAATTATGGACTCGGGTATACAGGTCGGTCACCCGGAGTGGAAGGCGCAAGATGGTATAACAGACAGACTTAATCAAATTAACTGGCCCGTCGCATCTGGTTTATCGGGAACATATACTCAAGGTGCCCAACACTATACCGATACTTACGGACACGGAACCCATTGCGCCGGCACAGTAGCAGGTCGGCGTTACGGATGGGCAAAAGAATCCAACATATATGCTATAAAAATATTTGATACCGATGCATTTGGTACTAGTGCCGCGTTCAATATGATTCGAAACTGGCATTTATTAAAAACAAACAAAAATCCTACAGTTGTTAATATGAGTTGGGGGTATTTTAATTTGTATTCAGGTATTACTGGTGGCAATTATAGGGGAACATCGTGGACTGGCACAACTGCTCAGAGCCAGTATGGCATGGTGCAAACTTCTTATAACTTTAGTTCTACATATAATGCTTACACTCACCCAGTTCGAGTAGCTAGTGTCGATGCAGATATAGATAGTTGTATTTCAGCTGGTATTATTTTAGTCGCAGCCGCCGGAAATGATACACATAAAATAGATGTTTCTGGGGGATTAGATTATAATAATTATTTTACATCAGGTGGCGCGAACAGATACTATCACAGGGGGTCTACTCCTAATGGCCCAAACGGAGTTATTACTGTTGGTGCAATAAGAGCTGCTAATACTGAATATAAGAGTAACTTTAGTTGTTGCGGCCCAGGCATAACAGTTTTTGCTCCAGGTGAAGCTGTTCAGTCTGCAATGCCATTAACAGCTACCTTAGGGTCAGGTTCAGTATCTCATCCTGATGATCCTACATTTTATATTAAAAAAATACAAGGCACAAGCATGGCCTCACCCCAAGTTGCTGGAGTTCTAGCTTGTTTGCTTGAAAGTCGACGAGATTACGATGCTTATGATTGTATTAATTGGGTTACAACTACAGCCACCCAGGGAAGAATGAGCGATTCTGGTACAACAACATATACTGACACACTAAGTTTACAAGGTGCCGCTAATCGATATTTAAGATGGCCGTTTAGCGGATCAAATCCGCTAACTGTAACTAGGGTCTAATAAACTACCATATAATGGTACTAGATAAATATACTATAAAGAGAGAATGTTATGCAGAGCAAAGATCTTACAGGAATTCATATTGAAGGGCATATTAAGATATACGACCCTATCTCTAAAGAAATTTACATTAATAAACGTAATGCTATTCATTACGAAAACATGAGCATTGCTCTTGCAGAGAGTATTGGTAACAGCGGCCAAGGATTTATCTATGAAATGGCATTTGGCAACGGCGGAACAGCAGTTGATCCCACTGGAATTATCACATACTTAACACCAAATAGCTCTGGAGCAAATGCCAGCTTGTATAATGAAACATTCTCTAAAGTTGTTAATGATAGATCCAGTAACAACATAGATCCAACTAGAAATTACGTCGAATCTCGACATGTTACAGGAACAAATTATACAGATGTATTTGTGAGTTGCCTATTAGACTACGGTGAACCTGACGGCCAATTAGCTTACGATAATTCGAATAATAATGAAAGTGCTTATGTTTTTGATGAATTGGGGCTAAAATCCTATAGCTCTTCTGGTAACAGCTTACTTTTAACACATGTCATATTCCATCCAGTACAAAAATCATTGAATAGACTTATACAAGTTGATTATACTGTAAGAATACAGAGTTTAACAGGTTTGGCAGGAGTTTAATAAATGGCTTATCAAGTTAAATTTACTGAAACAACTAATCCTGCTAAACCAACGTTAACAGTTAACGATCAGACACTTAACTCTGAAACAAGTTTAACATTTGTTGGAAAAAATTATGCAGGGTATGCACCAATTATAGCTGAAAATTTTCTACATTTATTAGAAAATTTTGCTAAAAATACGCCACCGGACAATCCAGTCCAAGGCCAACTCTGGTATGACAATAACGCAGATGTAAATTTGTTAAAAGTTTATGATGGTACTCAGTGGGTAAATTCTGGCTCTATTAAAAAATCGTCTACTGCTCCAAATACTGCATTAGCCGGCGACTTATGGGCAGATACAGTTAACCAGCAATTATATCTTTATTCAGGATCTGCATGGTTATTAGTAGGCCCACAATTTAGTTCTGGAACTAAAACAGGTCCTACGGTTGAAACTATTGTTGATACTGTAAATGTGTCACATAGTGTTATAAGTTTATACGCTAATAATAATCGAATAGCAATTATTAGTCGAGAAGCATTCACACCAAAGGCTAGCATATCTGGTTACCTTAGTATTAATCAAGGTATAAATTTAAATGCGAATGATGCTACAAGTTCTACAGCACCAATTAAATTTTGGGGCACTAGTGAAAAAGCAAATTCTCTTATAGTTAATAATAGTGCTGTTGATGCCTCAAATTTTCTTAGAGGCGATATTACCAGCACAACAAATGCACAGTTTAACATTAGATCGAATCAGGGTATAAGTTTAGGTGCAGATTTAAGTTTTAATATTGGTCGAGACGATACTGAAAACACAACTATTTTATATAGTAAAAACAGTGATGCAAGCATTGCAATTAAATTAACAAATAATTTAAACACAGTAACTGGTTTATTTTTAAATTCTAATGGCTTTGTAGGCGTTGGCCCTAATAACACTAACCCTGTGGCTGCTTTAGACGTTGGGGGTAGTGCTAGTATTGACAATGATGTTAATATTTTAGGAGATACAGCATCAACTAGTCTCTCAACAGGTAGTTTAAAAGTTGCTGGCGGCGCCGCAATCAGTAAATCTTCAACATTTGGTGCAAATATTACTATTGCTAACGGTCAGATTATTGTTAACAATTTAGACGGCCTTGGCGATCCAACACCTGCTTCAGTATTAGTTCCAGGAAGTGATGCAGCCAACGGTGTTTATGATATTGGGTCTAGCACACGAGCTTTCCGAAATATATATGCTAACAATTTCGTAGGAAATTTCAGCGGAGCATTTACAGGAAGTTTAGCAGGTAGCATTAGCGGCTCAGCGGCTCGTTGGGCAAGTCCGACAGTTTTTAGTTTAACAGGAGATGTAACAAGTCCGGGAGTTTCAGTTGACGGTCAAGCTAATGCTGGTGTTGCTGTTCTTAACGCAACAATTAGTTCAGATATTATTACAAGTAAAACTGCGGTAACAACCGCTAATCCAACAGATACATTGTTAATTTATCGTTCTGGTATTGATAGCGGACTTAAGAAAGTTACTAAACAATCATTTTTATCAAATGTTGCAACTGTTCCAATCGGAGCTATAATGCCGTTTGCAGGATCTACTGCACCAGCCGGGTATCTGTTATGTGACGGTTCAGAAATATCAATTGGAACTTACAGCAGTTTATTTGCTATTATTGGTTATACCTATAAAAATGCAGCATTTTTAATAGGTAACAACACGTTTGCATTACCAGATCTAAGAGGTCGTTTTCCATTAGGCCGCGACAATATGGACAACGGACAACAAGTTCCTGATAAAAACGATCCAGGGATTCTTATTGATGCAGGCGGCGGCCCAGCAAACAGAGTAACTGATACAACAGCTGATATATTAGGTCAAGGCGCAGGCAACGAAGAAACAACACTAGTTATTTCTAATCTTCCTAATCACCAACACGATTTAGCAACAGGCGCCGGGCAGTATTATGCTGGCGGTTTACCAGGTGCAGCAGGAGATCCTAATGCTATTGCTGGTCTTGGATTACCAAGTTCAAGTACAGGACAAGGATTGCCTCGCACTGGAGATATTTTAAATCCAACAACAAGCGATGCGTTTTCTAGAATGAATCCGTATTTGACCATTAATTATATAATTTTCACTGGTGTCTTATAATGAGCTATACTATAAACAAAACTGACGGGTCTGTATTAACTGAAATAGTTGATGGTACTATTGATCAGACTGCTACAGATTTGACCTTAATTGGAAAAAATTCTACGTCTTACGGCGAATATTTTAACGAAAACTTTGTTCATCTTTTAGAAAATTTTGCTAATAATAGTCAACCTAATAATCCTGTTCAAGGACAATTATGGTATGACACTAGTGAAGGAAGAGTAAAAGTTTACGACGGAAATGGTTGGAAAGTCAGCGGAGGTACAATAGTAAGTTCAAGTGCTCCAAGTTCGATAGCACAAGGTGATATTTGGATAGATAGTTTTAGAAGGCAACTATATTTTAATGATGGTGTTTCAAATTTATTAGCCGGTCCGTTGTATACTGAGCAGCAAGGAATTAGTGGGTTTCAAGTAGTAGATATTTTAGATACTAATCAAAACAGTCATACAGTAATTTATTTTTATGTTGGACAGGTGCTGTTGGGAATTTTTGCTAAAGATACATTTACACCATCCACTGCAATTCCAGGGTTTAGTGGCAGTATTGTTCCAGGATTTAATCAAGGAACGCTGTCAAATATGCAGTTTAAGACCAATGTTACAGCCGCATATAATCTAATTGATAGTGCAGGCAATTTAAAAGTTGTTGAAAATTTTGTCTTGAACGATACTGATTCAGCAATTAACGGAACAGTTAGTATTCTTAGTACAACACCGTTAAAGTTAGGTCCAGCGACTCAGAATGAATTTTTAGTGTCAAATTCCATATGTGCATTTAACTCAAACAGAAGTAATCAGAATTTTAAAATCGGAGTTAAAAATGCAGGCGGACTACAAACTGCAATATTTGTAGATGCTCAAAACGAGCTTGTCGGCATTTTTACTGATTCGCCCCAGTATACTTTAGACGTATCGGGTGATGTTAGAATTACTGGAGACCTGACAGTCGAAGGTGCTGTAACAACAATCAACACTACTAATTTACAAATTGAAGATTTATTAATTGAATTAGGTAAAGTTGATACTCCAAGTAATACCACAGCTAATGGTGGAGGTATTCTACTTGAAGCAGGCGGCGACGGTGACAAAACATTAACTTGGGTATCCTCAAATTCTGCATGGACAAGCTCGGAACACTTCAATTTAGCAGTTAACAAAACTTATAAAATTAACGGATTTGATGTTTTAAGTCAAACTGCTATTGGGTCAACTGTTACTAGTGCTCCTGGATTAACAAGTATAGGAACACAGACTAACTTTTATGCTGGAACTATTAATATTACAGGAAATACAATTAGTTCAACAGCAGTAAACGGTTCTGTTGTAATAGCTCCAAACGGCTCTGGAGTAATAGATGTAAATTCAAAGAAGATTTCAAATGTAGCTACTCCTGTTAGTTCTAATGATGCAGCTAATAAAACCTATGTTGACACTCAGTTATCTTCAAAATCTTTAGGAATTTCTGCTGACACAACAGGACTTGCTAATCAAACTTCTGCTATTGCTTCGGCGATTATTGAAAAAGTTTTCCCTGCGATAGATTATGCAAACGGAACACTTTGCAGGATTCATTGTGTTAACGGGGGTGTTAGAACATCGAAGTTGTACTCTCTTGTCACCGGCGTGTGGACTTATAACTCAGATATCTGATGCGTACAACTGCCCAAAAACGAATAAATACTAGGAATAAGGAATAACCCAGATGCCATATACTATTAATAAAACAAGTGGAGATCAAGTAGCTGTAGTAGCTGATGGCACTATTGATAGCACCCTTGACATTAAATTAATTGGTAAAAATTACGCAGGTTACGGCGAAATACAAAATGAAAATTTTGTAAAATTACTTGAAAATTTTGCTTACAGCTCACCTCCGTCCAAGCCAATTAGCGGACAAATTTGGTACGATACATCTAATAAAAAATTAAAGTTTTTTGATGGTGTTTATTTTAGAACTACTGGCGGCGCTGAGGTTGGTGCAACAGAGCCGTCTGGCTTAACTCTTGGTGATTTTTGGTGGGATACAGATAACAAACAACTGTATGCTTACAACGGAACTAGTTTCACACTTATAGGCCCTCAATCCGCAGGAACCCAGCAAACTGAGATGGTTAGCCGACTAGTTATTGACACACTAGGCGGATCCCATGCGATTATTTGTGCCACAGTTAACGGAGTCGTTTCGTTTATTGTTAGTACGGAAACAACAACTTTTACGTTAAAAGATACAGTTAACGCAATTGACGGATTTACGGATGTTCATCCAGGTATTACATTAAGAAATACAAACAATCCAGCAGCACCTGGCCAGACAACACCCCCAATTAAGTTTTATGGAACTGCAACGAACGCCGATTTGTTAGGCGGGTTTCCTGCCTCATCGTTTGTTCAAGCAACTAGTGCAACATTTAACACGCAAGTTGAATTTGGAGATCCTGGATATACTGTAGGCCTTGCAACTAAAAAATTACAAGTCTCGATCAATCCAGGCGGCAATCCGGTATTTCAGTCCAATACAAATACTATGATTTTCCAAACAACAGTGGCGTCTGTTACAAAAATTCCATTAAAACTTATTGGGAATGACATCCTTCCTGATACAGATGGTAATTCTAATATTGGATCTTTAACATATCGTTATTCTACAGTCTATGCTAATCAGTTTGAAGGTATTGCAAGTCAAGCCGATACGTTGACTGTTGCCGGTACTGCCAGAGTTGCAACTACTTCAATTTCTGCTGGTAATGTAACAATTGCTGCTAGAGATGCAGTAGGCGACTTATATGCAACAACATTTAGAGGCGTTGCTACATCTGCACAATATGCTGACTTAGCAGAAAAATATCTTGCCGATAAGGACTATGAAGTTGGTACAGTTATGATAGTTGGCGGCGAAAAAGAAGTAACTGCAAGTACTTTTGGCCATCGCGCAATCGGTGTTGTAAGTGCTAACCCTGCTTATATGATGAATAGTGAGTTAGAAGGCGGCACCTATATTGCACTAAAAGGCCGTGTACCAGTAAAGGTCATTGGTGCAATTGCAAAAGGAAAATGTCTAATAGCTTCGAGCAATGGTTGTGCAGTACAGGCTGTACATCATAGTAGTGAAGTTTTTGCAGTAGCTTTAGAATCGAGTGATGACGTTGGTGTTAAACTTATCGAAGCAGTAATTTTATAATAGGGTAAAACATGCCATTAATCCAGTTAACTGATTATAATACAATACAATCAACTGTGCAATCTGTCATGGGGACAGGTACTGGAGATTTTGGCTATGGTCAAAGTCTTGCAAGCAGTCAAATCTCAGCAGGTGCAGTAATTACAGCTCAACAATGGATTAATTTACGATCCGACTTACTTAAAGCTAGACAACACCAAACAGGAAACGATGAATCTTCAAATATTCCTATTCCAGCTAGTGGTGGATTGATTGCAAATACAATTTATACATCATGTAACAACATGGCTAGCCTTGTTGTAACAAACAGATTAGTTACACCGCCATCTGGCGAAGCAACTATAGAAACAGTTGCTAGTTCAACAAGAACATTATCTTGGAACGGAACATTACAACAAGTAATAACAATAACATGGCCGTCTGCGGATGCTGCAAGACATTTCTTTAATACTGGTAGTAATATTCAATTTAGTGCTAGTCGTTCTGGCGGAAATTCTGGATCAAAAAATAATACTTGGACGGCAATGTTAACTGGTATGGGAACTATTACATTTGCCTATTCTGATACTACTGCTAGCGGTTCTGGAACAGGCTCAGCTTACGGATGGACAAACTTACCAGGATCAAATACACAGATATTCCATAAGCCTGCTCCTGCTGGTGTTTATGCTGAAAATGATTTTTATCTTTATGGTAGAAAAGTAAGTGCAAATCAGTTAGAATTTACGCTAGAATTTAGAGACGATGATACAGGCGACCAAACTGGTCTTGGCCCTCCTGTTGACGAGGATGTTGATGGAACATTAGTTGGAACATGCCAAGTAAGGCGTGCTTCTGGCTCAAATGTATCTGTTCCTGCACCGCCAGCAACATCTTCACAATTATAATCCCTTTATCAAATAATAGATAATTAAAGTAGTATATAACTACGAGGATTATCTATGGATGAACGTACAGAAAAAGCCTTCCAAATAACAAATTACTTTGCATCTTTGGCTAGCCAAAAAAAGATAATTTTGGAAGAGCTAGATCAAAAATTAATTTATTATTACAATGGCGGTACTTTTAAAATTACTCTTGAGTTAATAAATTTTTCTAAATTGCTACTTGATAAAGGTATTTTGTCTGACGCAGCCGTGCTCGATGATAACAATATACCAATACTGATCAAAGATGTATCTACATTCCATGAAACTCTTTTTTCTACATACTTTGAAACGTTAAACGAATATGCAGCCAAGTATTTAGAAATTAGATCTAAGAGAAAAGTAAAAGATTTAGTTGATCTATGACAACAGGCGCTTTAATTTTTGCCCAAAACAATGGTGTCATAGATTATGTAAAGTTAGCTGTTTTTGCAGCTAAACAAATCAAAAAACACCTTAACATTCCAGTTGCATTGGCCACTGACAGCCGGGGCTGGTTAGAGTCGGCGTATCCTGATCATTGTTTTGATCAGATCATACATATTGCTGGAGAATCTTCTGGTAAAAGATCTTTTCATGACGGTGCAATGGCTAGCAAAGTTTTAGAATGGAAGAATTTATCTAGAACACAGATATATGAAATTACACCATTTGAAAAAACATTAGTTATCGACAGTGATTATATTATTAATTCTCCGTTGCTAAAAATAGCGTTAGACCGCGATGCTGATTTCCAAATTTATAAATCAAGTATGGATTTAACAACTTGGAGACAAAATGACGAGTTTAAAAGGATTAATGATCAGAGTATTCCTTTTTATTGGGCAACTGTTTTTATCTTTACAAAAACTGCTTGGACACAATCATTTTTTACATTAGTTGAGTTTATCAAAGAAAACTGGACTTATTACCGGGCTCTGTATAATATTGATTCTAGTATCTATCGTAATGATTATTCTTTTAGCATAGCAATACACTTACTAAATGGAAAACTATCTAGTGACTTACCAATGGAGCTGCCAGGTAAAATGATTTTTACAACAGATAAAGATATTTTATTAGAGATAGCAGATAGTAGCATGAAATTTTTAGTTGAAAAAGAAAATCATTTAGGGGAATATACTGCTGCAAAAACTAGCAATTTAGACATACACGTTATGAACAAAATAAGTCTTGCACGGTGCATTGATGGAGACAGTAATGTCTAAAGGTTTTGTTATTTTTGCTAAAAACTCCAAAGATACTGATTATGTACAGCAAGCATGTGCATTGGCATTGAGTATTAAAAAAACGCAATCTTTGGTGGCTAATGTATCGATTGTAACTAACAATCAAGTACCAGATGATTATAAAAATCTGTTTGACAACATAATTGAAATTCCGTGGTATGACGAATCTGACAATTTTTTAGCTGCTGATCATCGCTGGAAAATATATCATGTTACACCTTATGAACAGACTGTAGTTCTTGATAGTGATATGCTTATTCTTGAAGACATATCTAGATGGTGGGATTATCTTGATAACTATGATTTAAAATTTTGCACTAAGATTAAAAATTATAAACAAGAAATTATTGAACAAGATTTCAAGCATCGAAAAACATTTATTGAAAATGATTTACCAAATGTGTATTGTGCATTTCATTATTTTAGAAAATCAAATGTAGCCCTAGGCTTTTATAAAATTTTAGAATTTGTAATAAAAAACTGGGAAGCATGCTACGGAAAATATGCACCTAAAGATTACCAACATTGGCTAAGTATGGATCTTGCGGCAGCTATTGCATTAAAAATTTCTAGCTACCAAGATGAGGTAGTTGATAAAAATTGTCCGTTAGAGTTCACACATATGAAACCTGCAATACAAGGCTGGTTACTAGATAATATACGTTGGCAGAATACTATTCATAAATTCATGAATAAAAAAGGCGAATTGTATCTAGCTAATATCCGTCAGCAAAAAGTATTTCATTATGTTGAAAAAGATTTTTTAACTTCTGAAATAATTGAAATTATTAAGGAATTACCAGATGCAAGATGATGAGTTAATTTATTTTACTGAGGAAGAATTATCGCAAGTTTTTGCATCTAATCCTGCAAAAAATTATTTTGTATACTATGATAAAAAAACTGGAAACATACTTTCAGTTACTAATGAAAAAAATGAAAAATTTGAATATTTTCTTGAAGTAGAAAAATCTGTTATTGTTCCATTTTTAGAAGGACAGCAATCGATACATGATTATTGTGTAGCTTACGACGAAAAAATTGGACTAACAATAATTCCAAAAGAAGAAGAATTTTTTATTCGAAGAACAAATATTTTTGAAATTATTAAACCAACAACAACTCCAGAAGAAAAAGAATTTATCGTTGAATGGAATATGAATAGCTGGGGATGGTATTTTTACTTAACACCTAAAGCACGGGCTAGATTGCATGACGAAGGGCTTGCTCAACGTATTGCAGTATTTGTTACTGACGCCTCGGATTTAAATTTATTAACAAGGATAATTTATATTGACACTTCGTTATTGTTATTTAAAGAAAAAGTTTACCATCCTTTTATTTCTAATAAAGAACACGACATAGATAATTTACTTGTATCTAGTCGATTAGTATTTGAGACATACGGATTAACTAAAGTTTATGACAACAATTAAAGTAATTGAGCAAGATATCGTATTTTTAAGTTACGATGAACCTAATGCTGAAAAACATTATGCTGACTTATTAACAAAGGTGCCCTGGGCAAAACGTGTGCATGGAGTCAAAGGTAGTGATGCTGCACATAAGGCCTGTGCTGCAACAAGCGAAACAGAGTATTTTGTAACAGTTGACGGGGATAATATTGTAGATCCAAAATTTTTAGAAGTTGAGATTAACTTAGACGAATTAGGATTAACACCAAAACACGTATTCAGCTGGACCGGAAAAGTTCATGTAAATCATTTGATGTACGGTAATGGCGGCCTAAAAATGTGGACAAAGGATTTTGTCAACAATATGCGTACACATGAAAATAGCGACCCGTCAGATACAAAAGGACTAGTAGAGTTTTGTTTTGATGATTACTATTATCAGTTCGATTCTAATTACAGCGAGAGTTTTACAAATGCTACACCTTTTCAAGCATGGAGAGCAGGATTCCGAGAAGGGGTAAAAATGTCGTTAGAACAAGGCGCCCGTGTAAAAGATTTAAAAAAGACGTATTGGCAAAATTATCAAAGATTACTAATTTGGTGTAGTGTTGGTGCTGATGTTGAAAATGGAATGTTTAGTATTTTGGGCGCACGAGAAGGAGCTGCTTTAACTAATTGTACAGATTGGGATTACACTAATGTAAGAGATTTCGAGTACTTAACAAATTATTGGAAAGAACATTACGAAAATGCAACGCCTGAGATATACACAGAACAGATTAATTTTTATGGGCGAGAACTTAGGGAAAAGTGCGGAATAGACATAGCCAATCTTGATCCAGCTGGCAGTAAATTTTTTAAAGCAGTATATCAAAATTTTCCTAGAGGACTAAGAAAAAAACATGTATGATTTATTTTTTATCGGAGAACATACTCCTAGCATCGATGGTGATTTTGCTAGTTTAAAAGAAATAACTCCGTTTGCTAAACGAGCAATGACTTTTGAGCAAGCCCAGGAAAAATCTGTAACAAAAATGTTTTGGGCAGTCTGGCCAGGTGTTGTTGTTGATAGTAATTTTAATTTTGATTTTCGGCCATCTCTTGGCGAAGAAGAATACATACATATTTGGCCTAATAGTGTTGATAAAAATCTTCCTAGTATTGGGCTGTTTCCTAAAAATAAAACAGTCACTAAAAGAGAATTAGAGTATCGATTTTTTGTCGGCATGATAAAAATGAATAATGTTGCAACTTTTACCAAAGGTTACGACATTGCATTTATATCAAATTATGAATTAAATGCAAACTTACGATTTAAAGAACTGTTAACGCATCCAGGAAGAAAAGCAAATAGAACTTTTCATGTCGAAGGTATTAAAGGAATCCATAACGCACACATCGAAGCAGCCAAACAAGCTACTACTAATATGTTTTGGGTTGTGGATGCTGACTGCGAAATACTTCCTACTTTTAAATTTAATTTAGCACTGACGCCAGAGGAAGAGGAAATGGTCCATTTATGGTATAGCCGTAATCCAGTAAATCATTTAGAATATGGATTCGGTGGCCTAAAATTGTTTCCTAGAGAAAAAGTATTAAACATGTCAAACGAATCAGTTGACATGACAACAAGCATTAGCAAAGATATAAAAATTATTCCTGAAGTTGCAAATATAACACATTTTAACACAGATTCTTTTAGCGCATGGCGTAGTGCATTTAGAGAGTGTACTAAACTTAGTAGTCGAGTAATCAATGGTCAGGTTGATAAAGAAACTGAAGAGCGTTTAAAAGTATGGTTATCTGGAGGTAAGGATAAACCCTATGCAGAATATGTACGAGGCGGTGCAAGTGCAGGCCAATGGTATGGTAGTACTTATAGAGGTGATAAGAACGCTCTAGCTAAAATTAACGATTACGAATGGTTAAAAGAAGAATACGAGCAACATATTAAAATGTTCCCGCCGTCGATGTTTAAGTAAGGTCGGAAATCATTGGAAAGATTTCCGCAATCGCTCGAGCACAAGCTCTTGCAACTTCCTGATGTTCTTTTTGAGTACCGTTTGCAGATCGCAGTTCGATGAAGTGAACCCAACTACGCAATGTTCCATTCATGTACAAACGACTTTCAATTAAGCCTTCAGGTAAGACTGCACGAGCTTGTTCTTTTGCAATGCCTTTACTAATAGCCCACTCGTAGGCATCTCGAGTGCGCCTAATTAGATCATTTTGCAGATTTTCCCATTGATAAGCAATTTGTCTGTGTTCGTCGTTATCCCAGTCGATGTCGATACTATTTTGACGATTTTTAGTATCTTGAAATCGAGGCTCACGTAGAACAAACTGTAAGTCTTTGGTTGGATCAGCATACCTTTGACTAAATTCTTGGAAGCTGAAACTACGATGACGCAAAATCTGTCTAGCAATGTCTCGAGTAGTTGTAATTTCAATGCAAGCTGAAACCATTTCTAGAGGACTCCAGTGCTGGTGTTTTACAAGATACTTGATTAGTTTTTCACTAGTTTCGGTATTAAACTGGTTAGCAGGGTTGCTTACACGAGCACAAAAAGCAATAAGTTCTTGTGCATCTGCAATCCCTTCGTCGATCATTTCTTGACTTGGCTTGCTAACACTGATTAGTTTAACTTGCATTATAACTTCCGTTTCTTTAAGAATTTTTGTGTTGATTTTTCAATATCAATTTTAATTTTTTCTGTATCTAATTTAAAATTAATACTATCGATTTTTTGTTCGTAAGTGCGAGCCAATTCTGATAGAGACCTTTCAAAAGGCTCCCATCCTTGGCGCTTTGTTTTTGCAGTTACTTTTATTTCCCAAATTTTTCCGTCTTTAAAATTTACCAACACCGAATCTAAATATCGAAGAGGTAATACGTGAAGTCTTACTTCTCCAAACACTTCGGGCCAATAATCGACAACTTCTTTGGGAAGATTTTTTCCCGATGAGGTCACGCTACTTCAGATAGTTTTTTCTTGGTAGGAGCAATTTCCTCGGCCTTACGTCTCATTTCGGCAGCTTGCTTTGCTAACTTATCGGCTTGACTTCTGTAGTATTTTGCTTCAGATTCTGGAGAATCAAAAGTTGGCTCAGGTTCATGAGTAACTTCTTGTGCAATGTCTTGCGAAGTCGTTTTAACTACTTTTTCTTTAGAAGAAGTTTTAGTTGAAGTGTCCATGTATTCAACTTTATCAGCACTTGCAGGAGCAATCGAAAGACCGTCGACAGCAACACCTCGTTGTTCTGCAATGATCTGATTTAACTCAGAAAGCAAAATGCTAGTAGACATAGTTGGGGTCATTTCTACCTGATCCGTTGAAACTTTTAGCAACATTCCTTTAGCATGTAAGCTAGGAAGCATACGACTTCCGTCCGGGAATTGTGTACGATCCAATGCTTCTGCAAATTCATACGCAGATTGTGCCGCCGGGCTTTCTACTAGATTAATAATTGCATTATGATATTGATCATCTAGACTCTCTGTTGGAATTACTAGACAATAGTATGCATCGCCTGGCAATGTTCTATAAGCAATAAGAACTTTCTTTTTGGTAGATTTAATTCTACCTACGTGTTTTAAACTTTGCATATTTTTATGCCTCCGGTTGACTTGCCGCTACCTTTGACAGTTTTGCGGCTTCTGCTTGTTTTGCTACATTATCAAGGAATGCAGTTAGTTTGTTATAGGTTGTTCCTACTACTGCCATTTCGTTTGGTTTGAATGCACCACGAGAACTAGCAATATCAATGATAACTTTCATAGCATTAAGATCATTGAGACTTAGATCCATGTCTTCTTTTTCTGGAGTTTGAGCAGCGGTTTCGGCCATTGTTTATTCTCCCTTGAATTCGTAAGTTCCTTCAACTTTTTGTTCTGCCTCGGGTGTTTCTTCTTTTGGCATTAAGGTTGCTAGGAATGTTTTTAGTTTGTCATACAATGCACCAGCGGCAGTTAGCTCGTCCGCACGGAAAGCACCGCGTTGAGTAACAACATCAATAAGATTTGCGATATCTACTAAATCTTGTACATTGAGTACTTCAACGGGTACAGGAATGTTGTCGTCAGTTTGAGTTTGATTTTCTACAGTATCAGTCATGGTTTCTCCTTATTCGAACTGCATAGTTAATTATCTTGATTGAAAAAGCGGACACGCAATCGTGAAAAAGCTAAGTTCTTTTTCGCTTTCAAAGCCAAGTTTTGTTGTGTATATGATGGTGTTACTATTATCAAGAGAAATGCTTGGCCCAATATAATATCGATGATTAAGATTTTTCTTAATCCAGGAATCTAACTGTTTAATATAAATCGGACTGAATTTTTCTATAGTAACATATTTAAAGTGCGGTGCGGCAAACCCAACCCTGCGTAAGTCAAAGTAATTTAACGGGTTAGGTTTGCCATTTTTCAATGCCATTAAGCAGATTCCTTTAAGGCTTCGTAATAGGCGTATTCTCCAAATGGAGGAACAATCTTGTCATTGCCATGAATGATGAATACCGTATCGCAGTAGAGTTCGTCACCCCAACTGCCCCAGGGATAACCGTCAGTAAACATGATAAACTTTTTAGGATTGATATCATGTTCCTTCATGTATTCCCAGTTAACGTCAAACTCAGTACCACCACCGCCCATAGGTTGGTAATCTAAGAATTCGTCCATAGTGTAACCATCAAAGTCAGCTTCATTATATACTCTAGTATCAAAGCACCAGAGTTTAATTTTAAAGTCCTTATATTCTTCCATAATGCCTTTAATCTCGGTCAAGAAGTCTTTAGCTTGTTCGTCGCCGATAGAGCCTGACATATCGATGCTAATGCAAATGTCGATAGTTTCTTGGAATTGTTGTCCGGGCAAAATAGCACTCATATGCCATCCTTTGCGATTAGGACGCATAAAACTGAAATCGTTTTTAATGGTACTTTGAATTTGCTGACGCAAAATTTCGCGCCAGTTCATCTTAGGTTCTGTAAGTTCCTTAATCATTCGTTGGATGCTTGCAGGAGTATTACCTGCACCCGCCGCTTGTGCCGCTTGCATAGTAGCTTCACGAATTTCGTCGCGGATTTGTTTAAGCTCGTCCTTGGTATATTGTGGTCGACCGTTTTTACCTTGTTCACCCCAGTCAACGTGCTCGTCGAGCAATTGACCCAACGCCTTAAGAGCCTGCTCGTCCATTTTTTCGTAAATGTCGTCGTAGACTTGTTCTGCACTCCAGTTATAATATTTAGGATCATGAAAGATCTTAATATCTGGAATGTTATGGTCTCCAATTTGATCTCGAACTAACTGACCATTTACGCAATAGTCTGCTGCCGCATTAAAAATACTACGGTCACGGCCTTCTGTACGAGAAAGGTGATCGAATACATTATGCATAATTTCGTGTGCAATAACAAATTCGATTTGTTTAATAGATAGTTTACTAAAGAAGTCTCGATTAAAGAAAATTGTTCGCCCGTCAGTCGCCGCAGTCATGCACCAATCAGTACATTCTTCGATTTTCAGACGTGTGGCCATGTTGCCAAAAAACGGGTGACGTAGCAATAAACCAACTCGTGCTACAATAATTTTGTCGATAATTGGATCTTGATGTGCCATCTGGTGCTCCTTTTGTATATGTATATAGTATAACACCGCCCGGGGGCGGTGTCAAATGGTGCTAAACCAAATTATTTTTCAGTAGCTGCCGCAATGTACTTACCAAATTTTGCATGGAAGTCGTCGAAGCATTTAATCTCGTCCGGATCCAACGGAAGTTTGTATTGGCTAAGAGCAAGTTTAGTTCCCATAATAACCAACTCTGTTTCGAAGTTATTCATCATGAATTCAAAGAAACAATTTACTTGGTCATTCCAGTCTTTGGCATTTTTATCGCAAGCATCTTTAAGCTCATAGCACAATGAGACAGTTAAAGAGTACATAGCGGAAATTTCTTTAGTGTCCATTTTCTTAACTTTGCCCTTAAGAATGTCGGACGGATCTGGAAGTTTGCTAGCAATCTTTCGATGCGCCATAAACTTAATAGCAAGTCCTTCGCCAATTGCACCCGACACCAAGTCAGTAAGTGTGTCAGTATCTGTGTCATCATCGGTAAGCAATTCGCTCACAAAAGACCAAGAGCGTGGCGTAGCAAATGCACGTGAGCTAGACTTTGGATCAAAGTCGTAGAGGTCCTTCTTAGAGAAAGTTAAGAAGCCAACAACATCCTTATGTACTTTGTTTTCAGTAGCCCACTCGAAGTAGTCGTCCCAGTCGACGGCAAGTTCCAAGTGAACAAAACGGTTAGCCAACGGAGCAGGCATACGATAAGTAACACCCTTGTCAGTTTCACGGTTACCTGCGGCAACAATCGATACATTGTCAGGCAAGCGATAAGTGCCTACACGGCGATTCAAAATAAGCTGATAAGCCGCCGCTTGTACAGCAGGAGCCGCAGAGTTCAGTTCGTCAAGGAACAAAACAATTTGTTTATGCTGACTAGCCAAATCTTGGCTAGGAAGTTCGCTAGGAGGAGCCCAAACCATTGTGTTTGTGTTTGAATCGAAATAAGGGATACCTTTAATATCAGTAGGTTCCCAAAGACTCAAACGAACATCGATAACGTGAGCATCTAGCTCGTCACCGAGTTGTTTAATAATATCAGATTTACCAATTCCGGGTGGCCCCCACATGAAAATCGGACGCTTACTCTTAAATGCCTTACGCAAGGACTTTTTAGCGTTTTTAGGTCCTACGGTGCGGCTAATAACTTCTGCCATTTTAATTCCTTTAAAAGTTAAGGGGAATGTTGTTTAGTTGATGTATGTATTATACGGGAGATCCGCACAAAAGTCAACTACTTTTTAAGAGTTCTTAACCGTTTCGGATATCTCTTTTTCGCGTTCGTTGATAGCTTTTACCAAACCAAATTTACGAATGTCGTCAGAAAACAACATTAGCTCAAAACTCTTGCGCTCGCTAAAAACAGTAATACTTTGGTTTGTCAGATAATACGGGCAATCCATATATCTTTCCAAAAATACTATTGTTTGTGGACTTAGGTCAATAGGTTCGGTAAATGGTATTTCGTATTCTTTAATGTTTAGCTCGGATGCTAAAAACTCATACCCTTTGTCGCTTAATCGAAAAGAGTTTTTTCCTGAACGATTCGATTGCCACCATGTCCTTGAGTACATGGATACATTAGCTTTGTCTGTGCTCTTTCCCCATTGTTGTAAAAAAATTTTAGTAAGAGCATCACGTGGAATCATTTTATAATTTGGCCTTGGGTAAGTTTAACTACTTGAAAATCTTCACACCCAAATGTTAAATTTAACTTCTTTGCCAAATTGTGTGCATGCCCGGGATTTGAGAAAGACACTTTTTTATATTTTGGGCCTGGATAGCTAGTCAGACTATTAAATGATTTTAAATTAAACGGTTCGTTCTTGTAAAACACAGCCCATATAGCGTCGGCTTCTAAAATCTGTTCGGCTTTATATGTCTTTTTATTAACGTGTTCTAAAAGAATTTTTGGTTTAGGTCTACTCATTTGCGTATCCAAATATACGCATATATTTATCTCTATTCTTTGTTAAAAGTACCGCCATCCATAGTTACACTAATAACTTCAGAATCTTTATTTTTGCGTAGTTCGTTAAAAAGACTCTCGTAGTCTTGTGTTAATTTACTTAAAACTTCAAGAAGAGCTAGATTTAAAGCTCTTGCTTGATGAATGGGTAATTTTACCTCTTTGCTTTGAGCTTGCTCTGCGGCCCGTAGTATCTGTGCAAATTGTGAAAACGGTGAAGTATTAATTTGATTTTGCATTTGCCAACACCTGTTTCATTTCAATTTCAGTTTTAAAAGGGCCTTTATACGGATATCTTTCAACAGTAATTGCCTTAGGGCAAAAACTTTTAACCCATCCTTTATCGAACTTAATGATATAGTATCCGGCACAGTACAGACTTTTACTTTGTGCGCTCTTTGTAAACAACGGCAATTTCCTACGCACATCGTACATTGAATTATTTGGTTTACAGCTGGTAGGATATCCGTGGCACTCTTTAGGTTCAAGGTTTGTGACTTTTACTTTTGAGTTAGATAAAAAGAAATCTCTACCAAACTGATTAGTCAGTTCTTCTTTCTTATTGAAAACGACTTCCCCGGTAGTACTACTCAGTAGAAATTTATTATTTTCTTTTTTATGTAATGTAGCAATTTTTTCGCCGTTCATCTCGACGATCCAAAATTTGCCATCAACAATGGGCTTGGCGTGTATCTCTGTCATTATTTTTTCCTTGTACGCTTAGGCTTTTCTTCAGTTTTGTTTTCTACGCTGGCGATAGCTTCGCGCACATCTCGCTGTAGTGCATCCCAGTCTGTAACAAACTCTATACGGCCATCTTCGTATTCTGTTCTAGTACTGTGACTGCCTTGTATAACTTTAGGCCATGTCTCTGAAGAATCTTCTTTCTTTTTACGTGCCATTTTTATTTCCTTTGATATTTTGCTTGAAAGGGTTCAGCATATTGCTGAATGTTATCTGCTATTTTTTTCATATCCCAAGCATTACAGAATTTAAGCATACGAATGCCAACTTGTGTAACATCTTTTGGTATGCAATCTACTTCTATAGTTTTGCGAATAAGTGTTTTAATTTCTTCTGGTTGAGCAGCCAAGTCGATGAGTATGCGATTGCGTTCGTAATCTTCTTTTACTCTATGTTCTTTTCCTTCGTGATCAACCCATCTCTGAAGCATGAGATTGTTCCACGCAAAGCCTTTGCTATTACGATCTTGGAACGCTTCAGTAAGACCCACTTTGTTTTTTGTGCCTTTAACACGTACACCTGGGTACGCCGAGAAGACATTATCACTGGTATCACCGCGCATACATTTTTCAAAAAGTAGCCATTCGGGATTAGGGATTTCTTTTGCTTCGTTAGTTTTTTTGTCTTTAACAAGTTTACCTTTTGCATCAAAAATACCTTCGTGCGTGATATGATGCTCTTGAACACCATTGTATTGACTTACGTTCTCGGCAATTAGTTGATAAAAATCGCTGTCTGTTGAAATGATCACATGTTTATCTTTTGTATGTGATTGAATGAACCCTGCAATAAGATCGTCTGCTTCTAGTTGAGGATGATGCAATACAGTACAGTTAGTTTTTTCAATTACAAACTGTTTGAATTCGTCAAACGCTTCCCAAAACAGTTTGTCTTCTTCTTGTTCTTTTGCAGTGAGTGCCGCACGACTTTCTGCACGATTACGTTTATAAGGCTCGTAAAAGTCTTTGCGCCACGATCTGCCTTCTAGGCAGAAAACAACATGGCTTCCGTTAAAATCGTTCCATGCTTTTTTAATACTATTAAACGTAATGTGGAATGCCATGCCTAATTTAATGTCACTAGATCCGTTTACTACGTGTCTAGCACGAAAAAATGTGTTAGCAGTATCTACGATAATATAAGTCATGGTCGTTCTTTAGAGTTAGGATTAAAGTAATTATATCCTAAATCTCGATCAAAGTCAATCCAATTGGTTGACAAAAATGGAGTCCACATTTTGTGTTCAAATTCGTGAGGTTTAAGTGTTCTTATTAAATCGATAAAATAGTTGAATCGCTCGTTGTTGTGTAAATGAGCCCGGCATCTATTTTTGGTTATTTCCCAGAACTTCGATTCGTAATTTGAACCGCCGTGATACATAAAACAGATAAAATTTTCAAAATCCTGTGCAGTATGTGTTAAGCTAGTATTGAAATAGTCTTCATCAATGTCGCCTGCTATAAAACTGATGAACGATCTCATTAATGTTCCATAGAATGATCCTGACAGCGCCTCCATTGGTTCAAAGAATAGTGCGCGATTACCATTTTTAATAACACGCCCTTCCATGAACTTTTTTGCATAGTATGTTTTAAAAGAAAATTCTCTTAAAGCTAGCTCTTTAGAGTTAACACCTAACCTCTCTGCAATATCTGCAACAGCATCTTCTCGGGGAGTTATTTTGTCGTTATACAAATAACCCCATCCTTGCCTAGATTTTAAAGGAATGCCAAACATCCATCCGTTTCTATGGGCTTTGTGATATGTCCAGGTCCACTCACCTGGTTCGTTTACTGTGTGTACAAGACAATGATTTACTGGAATAGACTCTAATACGTTGTAGTCGGTATAGTTTTCTGGATATCCTCTACAGTCAATAACATAGTCAAAATTATAAACTTGATCTTCTACAGATACAGTAGCCCAAGATTTCTGATTCTCTAAATAATTAATTTTTCCGTATATAATCTTAAATTTATCTTTCCAACGATCCGCAAACCTTTTAAAACAAAATTCTTTAAGTTTAAAATTATTAAAATGTATTGCATGGTTTGGCGGAAGTATATGACTAAAAAAATCTTTTTCGCGCCAACCAACATACTTGACACCATATTTTACAGTTGCATCTAACTCGTTAGAATCTTCTAATAAAGTAAATCTTGCACCGTTGTACAACTGCCCGGGAATTAATGGAGTAGTACTTTCGCCAATCCCTAAAATAGGTGTTGCAGGATCGCTTATAGAGTATATAGTCCACTCATCATTTAAATGAGCAAGGCAATGTGATAATGATGTGAGTCCAGCAGTCCCAACACCAAGAACTGCAAGCTTCATAGTAAATACTCCAAGTCGGCCGCAAATACAAATCTGTAATTTTCTTTATTGTACGTCAACGCCGGCCGGTGCCATAATTTACTTGGATAAACAATCCAAGTAGACTCAGATGGTCGCACAAGTACTTTATCAGTACCATCAACTCCATCTAATGCAAATTCAGTTCCGGAATGATTGTAATCCCCTGCATCTTCGGGAATGTTTACATACCATATTCCACTTACTTTACCAAATTCTTTATCGTAGTGATGATGATGCCATAGCTGTTGTCTATCAATTTCGTCACCGTGTTTTGTCATAAACACCCAACTGTTTATTCCTTTGATTTTAACTTCTTTGCCTAAAAACATAAAGCAACTATAGATAAAACTTTGCCTCATTTTAAGAAACACGGGTTCAGGCCTGGCAAATAAATTAGCCTTGGTTTGATATTTAGGACTATTAGTAAAGTATAATCCTGCGTCAATTAGCTCTTTGCTAATACGCATAATTTCTTTATTATCTTCTTCGGTAATTAATTTACTGAAATCGTATCTTTCGATATAATCGTTTTTGTCTATAATTTTCATTAACTTACTTCAGATTTATCAGGCGATATTTTTCTTACATCAATAAAACCAGCGCCCCTATTTGGATCAAGTCCTTCGTCAGTTAGCATGTTTCTTGCTAAATCTCGGAACCAACGATCTACTATTTCTTCTTCTAAATCACCGTCAAACCCGTAACCAGATTTTTTAAGTTCTTCTATAAAATATTCATTCCAATCTAACTCAAAAAATCCGTTTCGAATATTATCTTTATTAACATGAGTATCTAAAACGGCAACCCATGGCTCTTTCTTTTTAGTTGCCCGATCTTTAGGAGTAAGTTTAGCTTCTTCTTCTTTAGCCAATGCTTCCGATGCTCTTTCTAACGCCTCCGTTCTAAGACGCTCCGTCTCTTCCAGTTTAGCTTGTGCAATGGCGATGTTTTTTTCTATCTCTTCTATGCCAAGCAATTTTCTCATAAGTTTTTTCATATTAATACCATCCCATAGCTCTTCCGAACCCAAACACATGTAAGCAAGCAAAATAACAAGTCATAACTAATGGCCAACCTGCTCCTCTCCTGACAAATGCTAAAATACTAAAAACTGCACCTGTAAAACTAATAGGATAAATTAGATGCATTGGCGGATGTTGAGCTGTAATGCTAATCCAAGTCATAGATATAAACACACATGCACTTGCTACAGTTTCATAATAAAATGCACGTCTGTCGCTGGTATAACTACGAACCCAGAAATCTTTTACTTTTTGCCACAATTCCATTATTGACCCTTTACCATTTTATTAAAATCCATGTACAGTTCCATATCGCGTTTATTTAACAACCATTGCGGGGTATTAGTGATAGGATCGAAATCAAAATTGTATCCTGTTAATGTATCAATCCATGAAATGTCATTAAACGCCCACGAGTATGTTGACTGCCTATTGTTTAAGTTAGGTAAGAATTTACGATATATTTCTAATTTTGATTCCAACCTAGGATGCATTTTTCGGCTTGTAGCCCATCTCCAGAAGTCGCTATCTCTTCGGCTACTAAGTGTGTAGTGTACATCAATAAAATCTTTGATGTCTTCTATGTGATTTACAGTATTAGCGTTATACCTGTTTATAACATCCTGATCATAATAATGATTTTCTAGAAATCGAGTTAAGCTACTAATAGCTTGGATAAATGTACTTAATCCTGTTGCTTCCAACGGTTCCACCCACCCAGAACTAAGACCAATAGCAACAACATTACTGACCCAAGGTTGTTTAAGCGAAGTTGAAGGAAACGGTATTTTTCTAATGTTTTTTTCTTCTATAGCACCGCCCCAATAGTCTATAAAAGTTTTCATTGCTTCTTCGTCGCTAGTAAAATTACTATGGTAGCAACATCCAGTACCGACTTGATTTCTAATAGGAGTAGTCCAAATCCAACCGTGTTTGGTTGCTTCTCCTTTAGTGTACGGGATAAACTTTACTTTAGGATGATTATATTGCACACGACCAAATAATGCCACATTTACATTAGCTTCGTAATTATCGTGTTCAAGTTCGCTAACTTTACTAATCAGTACTTTATTAAATCCGCTACAGTCGATATATAAATCTGCATTAATTGTGATGCCGTCTACAATAATTGATTCTATCTTTTTATCATCATGATTAATATGATGATTGTCACAGTCAATTACTCTAACACTATTTCCTACAAATTTTCTTACGTAATCGGCAAACTCGATAGCATTAATATGTAATGCATGCCCCATCTCTGTCGAACTTAGATTGTTTTCAATAGCTAATGTCCAGCTTGGGTGAACGTGTTTATAGTAGTCTTTTCTTGGAAAATTGACAGGATCGATTTTGCTCATCATGTGGTAATGATGAGCTCTTGAATACATATTGCCGGTTCGATCTAAATTAGAAAAAGGATGCCAGTATTCAGTTCCTTCACCGTCCCAGTTCTTAAAATACATGCCATGTTTAAATACAGAGTTAGTAGCAACCATAAACTCTGGTAAATCTATACCGGCTTGTTCTAGTATGTGCAGTAAATCAGGTAGTGTAGACTCACCCACTCCAATACTAGAATGTTTTTTAGGACAAATAATTGTAATTTCTACACCAGGCAATAATGCTTTAATACCTAACGCTGAAACCCACCCTGCCGATCCTGCTCCAAAAATACAAATATGTCTAACTGGTTGATGCATTAAGTTCCCCACTCATTTTTAAAGAGCGGAACCTGCAAACGATCACTGTATCTAAGTCCGTGTTTCATAGCAAGTTCTGCTACTGTACGATTATTTAGTGCATAAACACTCTCGACTCCGCCGACTGGCATTAGATAAACGTGGCCTCGAAAACCTGCATCACGGAATTCCTTGGTTGCTTGTAAAGCATCTGCAAAATCTTCTTCTGTAGAAATAACAAATTTAAGATATACAGTAGCACCAATGTCTTGATACGACTTGACAATTTCGGGACGAATGGCGTCTTCCCACTTTTCTCCACTGCATGGAAGTTTAGCACTTACTGAGAATGTAAGCTCTCGAGCAATATTATCTTTATGTTGCCACGGCCAGTCTTTCAAATATTGTGTAAACTCTGGAGTAAGTGCTTGAGTACCATTTGTTTCAAATGTAATTTCACGCAAGCCAGTCATCTTAGGATGATTGAGCAAGTCTGGATAAGCACGTTGCCAACCTAGCAAAGGCTCGCCGCCTGTAATAACTAAATGTTCTGATTGCCATTCGCCGTGTGGAAGAATTTCCATAATACGTTCTGCAATAGCATCTGTAGTGAGCATCGGGCTAAGATCTTTAAAACTTGGATGCCAGCTAGCATAGCTATCACAGCCTGTGCTAACTAAAGGTAGTTCTTCATACTTGTTAAACATATGAACAACTTCTGCTAGGTCGTCTGCTTCAGTACTTAGTTGACCTCTGGGCATGCCGAAACCTTGACATTTAAAATTACAACCAAATGTACGTAAGAAAACGGACGGTACACCCATGTAACGTCCTTCGCCTTGAATGCTATAAAATAATTCTGCAATTTTAATTTTTGACATTTTTCTTATTCCTAAATTCTTCTATATCGTTGACTGCTGATTGTAACACATTTGAATAGTTAAGAGCAACCTGTTTATTCATCACAATGGAAGTTTCTAAATCTGTATAGCCCCGAATTAAGAGTTGCCAAATATGTTGCCATCTGGTCATAGACCAAAAATTGGTCCTAACTTTGGTATAAATTGTTACAATAACATCACCGTGGTCTTCCGCCTCGACATCAATAGTATGAGTGCAGTCGTCGTTACCACATTGACACACGGCTTTGTACATTTTACTGTGTCCCCAATCGTTTACTTGGAGTACACCTTGTGCTGGAGTTTCTGGTTTCATTTTAAAAACACATCATTAATTTGTCTGTTAACACGGATAAAAGTAGTGCATTTACTTAATTGTTTAAGTGACGGTGCACCTACGTATGTACAGGTACTACGAATACCGCCTAATAGATCTAAAACGGTATTTTCCACAGCACCTTTGTATGGAATTGTAACAGTACGTCCTTCACTGCTACGATATTCCGCTACACCTCCATGGTGCTTTTCCATAGCAGTATCCGAACTCATACCATAGAATGTGACTTTGCCATCTTTGACTTCACCACCGCCTTCATCATGACCGGCTAGCATACCGCCTAGCATCACAAAGTCTGCACCAGCGCCAAAAGCCTTTGCAACGTCTCCGGGGCAAGTGCAGCCACCGTCAGCAATAATGTGCCCACCGAGGCCGTGAGCCGCATCGGCACACTC
>Ga0129333_10000067_pt1 | contig 61543 bp, 58 predicted proteins | sample CPB6_08_DNA_FD_94474 | JGI IMG/M metagenome (GOLD analysis project Ga0129333, IMG submission 94474) | Freshwater to marine salinity gradient microbial communities from Chesapeake Bay, USA - CPBay_Sum_0.6_0.8_DNA | ecosystem: Environmental > Aquatic > Marine > Coastal | place: USA: Chesapeake... | reverse complement strand
TTACTCTTGGAAAATTATAGCTATTAACAGTCAAACTCATGACACTTACACGGGCGTAGTCACTCTAGCACAGTGGGAACTATGGGCAGATGACGGCGCTAATCGTGCTATGCTCTTAGGACAGTCAGACATTGCCATAGGCGATCTCAGTCAAGGTTATATACCCAGAGATCAGTTAACAGAATCAGATGTTCTTGGTTGGGTAGCTAATTCATTCACTGAGCAGTCATTGGCGGACACACTTGCTGAAGTGGATCGTAGACTCAGTGAAGTCAGCGGTACACTGTCAGTGAGATTACCCTGGGCACCTATCACTGTGTCACTTACTGATGAACAGGCTCAGGCTGTTGCCGCTGCTCAAAACATTATCAACGTAGATAATAATCCTTAAAATTTCTCTTAGGCAATTTTTTGCGCTTCGCGCTCTTTGAGCTCTCTTAATTCACGGATAGCTTCTGTGAGATTTGAAGGTTCACGCACTAATACCGCAGTGCCACCTTGAGCCTGCCAACTCGCACAGTTGTCCTTGCGATCATCTACTAGTATATACCCCGGTTTACTGCGTAGTTGCTTGTCACGACTGTAAGGGCCGAACCATACAGGTATGTCTGGATAGTGTTTTTTAGCCCAGGTAAACTTGTCATGAAATGTCCAAGGAAAATCGTTGTTATGTGGTATAGCAGTGAGAAATACCAATTCATAGCCCCAGTGATCTCTAAACTGTCTAGCCACTGAGACTAATTCGTCTGCTAGGGGTGTTTTGGGTAGATCGCGAAAAATTCTAGCGTGTGTCTTTATTTTCTGCCAATCTTGGTCGGGATAGTGTGCTCTGGGATCGGGTAGGTCATAGCCTATTACTTGGGCTACATAGGCCCGCCAGTCGGCTACTACTCCATCCATGTCTAGGTGTAATCTCATCTTAGTTTATATCCATAATGTTCTGCGGCTTCTACGCCGTGAAATCCCAGGCTCTTTTTGAACCAGGGGCTTGAGTAACTCTCACTGCCTTCTATTGAAAATCTGTGTGCTAGCTCCGTGGAGGGCCAACGTAGGCCATAGTGCTGTTCTAGATGCTGTCTATAAGGGCCTGCTAGGAGATTATCTTCACAGAATGTTTGGTGACCCGAACGATCTTGATAAAGGAATCTAGGATCTATTTGGGGCCAATCTTTGACTAGATAGCTAGGGTGCCAATCTATCAGTGCATCATAGAGTCTACGGCTGCGCAGACTGAAACCACCGTTGCCTATGTTTTCATTCTGGGGCCACCATAGCCAAGGTGCACCTATGTAATCATAGTGGTAGAATTCATCGGTCCAAGCATCGGCATTGACAGCAAATCCGTCCCAGTGACAGATTATGTTGAAATCCGTGTTAACCACTGCGGGCAGGATTCTTAGACAACTGTGGCTGTACCAGTGATTATAAATGTGTAGTTCAGGATTAAATCGCTGTATGCGTATCCAATCCACTGGTACAGTCAGTGTTTCTGGACAGGGTCGATCGCTGAGCCAGTAGACTCTGCTGGCCGGTGTGCAGGCCAGGGTGCTTTTTACAGCAGTCAGTGTTTGGTCGTATTTTAGTGTATCGATACAGGCGATACTCAGTGTTTTGTTCATAAACTAAGTTTATGATCTTTGCTGTCTAGGGTCAACCTCTCTGAGGCTCAATTCGTTGTCTGTTAGTTTGAGCTTGGCAGTCATTAGTATTTCCAGGGCACCTAAATTTCTAAGATTCTTATATACTAAATTTCCATCTGAAAATTCACCGCCTTGATCTAGACTCTGCTGTCTATAAGCTCTGAGTTGGTCCTGTACTCTGTCTAATTTACTGATCCGTTGACTGCTGACAGCATCTCGGATTTTTTTAAGCCATTGCAGAGTTTCCTGTTCAATATCCATGAGATCCCAGGTTTTTTCTATCTGCTTGGGTTGCTTGACCCAGTGGTCTGTTTTCAAACTATAAGCACTGCTCACAGCAGGTTTGGCTAGATCTTCTACATATAATTCTACGGGTATACCTCGTATGGTTATATCATGACGTTTGCCCCATAGTTTTCGTTTGGTATCAAATAGATCTTCCACAGGTTGATCGCAGGTTATTTCTCTGTAGTCAACTATGATATGTAAATCAAGATCTGAAAATTCTGTGTAGTTGTAATTGGCCTGACTGCCCGTGATCTGCAGATCTTTGATAGCAATTTCAAAGTCCAAGAACTCAACAAACTTCTCAGCAATTTTCATCAAAGCTTTTTTGACTCTGGGCTGTAACTGACCGCTAGGCTCCCAAAGTTTAGGGTTTAATGCTGTATTCTGTACCACAGGAACAATCTTATTAGTCATATGGGTATTTATGCGGTAAATACGTGTATGGTACAGCTAAACTATACTGGAAAATTGTTAATAGCCCAGCCCCGATGTGTCAGCAGTTTTTTCACAGAAACTGTGACACTGCTGGTCAGCCATGCTCATCATGGATCCTGGGGTTTGATACTGAATAAAAAATTTGACGGCGATGCTATGACGCTCAACGATCTTTTAGACAGTGTGGGCATAGAACGTCATAAAAACTTTACTGATCCCTTGTACATCGGCGGGCCTGTGGAAAGAAGTAAGGTAGCTGTATTACACAGTTCAGAATGGTTTAGTCACAGCACTCAACCTATCACTGATAATATATCAATGACCAATGATATCAGTATATTGGCAGCTATTAGTAGAAATGAAGGCCCTGATCAATATAGAATTATCTGCGGTCTTAGTGCTTGGGGTTCTGGACAATTAGAAGGGGAAATGTCCGGACAGGCTCCTTGGACGCCACAGCACAGATGGTTAACCGCTCCTGCTTCATCTGAAATATTTGAAAGCGATGGCAGAGAGCTATGGAACCGCAGCCTACAGACCGCGGTTAATCTAGAAGTTAAAGAATGGTTTTAATCTCGTTCTGAGTTAAGATTTGCCAACATAGCCCGCAGTTTACTACCGCCTACATCCGCTTTGACTTTGGGAGCAGAACTACCCTGTGTAGGATCGACTTCAGTAATTTCTCCTGTATCAGGGTCTACACTGGTCACTGTGCTAACAGAGCTGGTACGTTTTAAATTACTATAAATTCCACTACCGTTGGTCTGAGGTTTAGGTCCCGGACTGTAACTTGATTGACTGTCTCCGTCTTCTCCTAGATCTGTAATACGCAGAGTTTCTACATTAAACTCTAAATCTACCTTTTGTCCTACACCAGAACTTGAACGAGTTTTCATAAACTGTATTTGATAACGTCCGCGTTCTTTCATAGCACGACTGGTAAAGATACCAATCACATTATCTGCTGTCATAATCTTTGACAGGCCTCCTGAAATATGACTGTGATCAAACTCGATTTCTTCTACTGCTGAACGATTTAACTGTGAAGCTGTAACAGTGATGCACTGCGTCTCCATCGCTAGGTTTCTAATCTCTTCTGATACATATTTGTCTTTTACGAACAAATCACTGGGCGATACCTTCACAGACAAAGGCATCATCAAATCCAGGTAATCTATTAAAATTACGTCTGGTTTATGGCCTTTTTTGACCTGATATTCCTTCAAATATGACCTAATATCGTTACAATTTTTCCCTGAAGGCATATACTTGATCTGTATGTTTCCTGCGCTTTTTCCCAACATTTTAACTTTAAGTTCTACGTCGTCGATGTTTCTAAAAACTTCTCGAGTAGCAATACCTGTGGTCATAGAATCTAAACGCATTGACACTAAACCTTCTGCTAATTCAAATGTAAGGTATAGCACGTTTAAACCCTGCAATGCCCAATTGACACCAAGATTAGCTAAGAACAAACTCTTACCACCACCTGATCCTGCACAGAAAATATTAAGCTCACCCCTATTGAATCCACCGTACAACTTCTTATCAATACTAGGCCACCCAGTAGATATCTGTCCGTTTCCGTCTTTGAGTTTAGTAAGGCGGGCCCTAGGATCTTCAAAGTAGTCTGTGCCCATGTCTTTGTTCAAACTAATCTGGATAGCATCTTTGATTAACTTTTCTACCGGACCATAATCGCCTGCTTCTAACAGATCTGCAGATTTTAAAATAGCACGTTCTAATCCTTTATGTCTACTAAAGTTTTCAAACTCCTCCATTAACCATTCGTAGTTTTCCTTGGGCAGTGAAACAGTCTTGAGATCAGTTTTACAGGCTGCATTAATAATATCTGTTTCAGGAACTACCTTATATTTGTCTACATAGGTAGTCATAAACTCTGCGGCTTCTTTTAATTTGCGATCAAAGTTTTCTGGGTCAAATATATTTTGACAACGTATAAAAGTTTCGGCATCTGATAGAAACATTTCTAAGTAGAGTTTCTGCATATCAGAATCATAGTTTGGTTTGTTTTGTTGTTTCTTATTCATGTAAATTTTCTAACTTTTTCTTAATAAGTTCTATCTTTATTTTATTTGATTCTCTGTATTGCAGTATAGAATATAAAGTATACAATCTTCCGTAGATTTTCACAGCATCTGCAACATCCTTAATTTCTGCACCCCAATCTGGTAGGCTCACAGACCAATTGTTTTCTAATGCGGCCTTGACTAACTTTGCCCCGGGTTTATCTTTATCAGGTACTACAATTACTTCCTTGTTCTGTTGGTTAATCCTAGCAACCTGAGTATCATTAGGTTCATTATGCATAATAGCACAGCCATCAACAGCTATAGCATCAAACTGACCTTCTACAACTATGATATATTTTCTATCTACATTTTGACGATCAATATTAAAAACATAGCCCGGTTGGGCACTGGTTAGATATTTAGGCTTTCCGTCTGAAATCTTTCTTCCAGTCCAACCTACAACTTTGCCTTGATTATAAAAAGGAATAATTACTCTGTCATTATATCCTGCGGCATCTGTCCACATCCAGTCAAACCACTCTAGTTCCACTTTTCTTTTAATTAGCAGATACTCTACAACCTGTAAAAAATTCTCATCTTGATATCCGGCGTTTAATAGATCAGATATCTTTACTGTGCCGTCTGGTAAAGGCCGTTCTTCTAGATCAAACGATATTATCTTTTCTGGCTTTGGTATATCTTCTTTGGTCTTTAACACTACCAAATTTAACTTTTGAATTTCACTATCTGGAATACCGAACCATTTTAACAGTTCTTTACTGTTCTTGCTGAACAATTTTCCAGGAGTCCAACCAGCTTTAAAATTACAGTTAAAACAATGATATTGAAAACCTTCTCCTGAAAAAAGGAGACCGCCTCGCATACGTTTATCTACATTTTCACCTCTGTGGTGGCAACAAGGTGCGTTAAAACTTATCCAACCGCTTGGAGTATTTTTCTTTTTTAAAGGTAAGAATTGATTAACGGTTTGCTGAATAAGATTCATGCATACAGTTTAACTTCTGTACAATATTTTGTCAACTGTACCAGTTAAAGCAGGATTATCGTTTTGTCCTGTACCCGGATCCTTATCCGGAATGTGTCTTACTCGAATGTGGCTAAAGACCCCATTAAAATTAAAATATTTTACATCAGTGGTTGCCGTTCTATATTGCCCGTTGGCTACTATTGTATAATCGCCAAATGTGCTAGGGCTATTATCCATAGTTGCTTCTATGTAAACTGACCCTTTATAATTGGTCATATATACTGCCACTGTATGGAGAGCAGGTCCTGTTTGTAATTCCGGGTCAGCATCTATATTACCTGAGTAATATTCCCAATATAGTTTTCCAGGATCAGTATTGTAAAATCTTTGAAAAACAGTAACTTCTTTACTGGCATTAGCAGCAGGATAGATATCAGATTTAATTTCCAATGTACCACTTACACCATAATACACATCACTGTAGGCAGGAATATAACTGCCGTCTGTGTCTAATTTTAGGAAACTGAAATTATAACTTTTCTTATCTAATTCCAATGTTTCTGCTTCTGTAAATGTAACTTTTGCCAATCCTTTAAGACTGAAGGTAACTCCGTCGTCTAGAATATCAACTGTTTTTGAAAGTAAAGTCCTGTTGTCTATAGGATCTGTTACCTGCATTATAAAAGTAGAAGAGCTAATATTTAAGAGCTTTTGATCGCTGTTCTTAAATTGAATCTGTACAGGTGTTTTAATTCCTTTTTGTATTTGTAAAGGTCGTTGGTACATAATCTGATGTATCCCTTTGTTATTGTCCAGATCTAGCACTACTTCGAACAAATTGGTGTATAAATAGACTGGTAATTTCTGCATAAGCGTATTTATTCAATAATGACAGCCAAGAACAGCTTCCAAACAAATTATCCTTTTATGACCTGTATAAAATGTACAGATACTGAATATCTAGGAATAATTATTAATTTTGACAATCACGTAACTAGCATATATGACTATGCTTCTATAAAAACCGACCAAGAAAAAAACCAATTTTTAGAACTTGGCGAAGTATGGTGGTGGGAGAGTAATAGGAAAATACCTATTAATATTTTTCTAAAACAAGATATGATAGTTTTTAGACCCTACATCAAAACATTTAACAGTAAAGATGTAGAAGTAGTTTTTGGTCCTACAGTTAATTTAGGTGATATAGCTGAAAAAAGAATAAAGAGAAAGTCTATTCAGCTTGTTAGGAATCCTAAGAAAACTCGTAACTGATCTGTTCACAGATCAAATTCATTTGAACTACGATCACCATTGCGTAAGCAGTAGCGTGTGATTTTTTAAAATAATACTCGTCGCCCTGAGGTTTAGTCCATATCTCGTTCATCACGATATTCCAGTCTTTCCCAATCAGATAACGTTTCGCGGGGCGAATCATTGCCAAAACTGCCGCAAGTTGGGGTATCGTCCTTGGCTTCATACTTCTTAAGATCGAACCATGTCCGTTGACGTGAAAGAGCAAGTTGACGAAATCGTCCTGTTCCAGTAAATCCCATAATGGTTCCTTGTTTAACAATTCATTTAGATGTTCTTCGCTACGTATATCTTTATATATGTTTACATTTAAAAAGTCCAATTTAAAATAACCTCTTTGATCAGCTTCTTTATGATCTATAGAGGCTATTCCTAAAAAAGGATTTATAGGTATTGGTTGGAAATAAACACCAGTGTTATGTTTTTTTAGTTCGTTGTTTTCTTGTCTAGAGGCACGAATGTGATCTAGTTTTTCTAGAATTATTTCTCTATCAAAAAAATCAATATCAATATCTGGCATATTAAAATAATCTTACCATTTTAGCTTCTAAGGTTGATTCTTTCATTGAAATGTTTTTTGGACCACCACCGTTAAAATGAGCAAATCCAGGATGATCAATTTGAATTCCATTCTCTCCTAAGAAGCTTGACAATCTCATTTCATAAAAAGGATTATGAATACTTGAATTGTTAAACCAGTGTGTATCTATATTGTAATAATATTTTGACAGTATGTCAATACCGTCTGGAGATCCTTGATTCCATAAATCTATGTTGTCTAGCTTATTAGGTCTATATAAAAAATTTTGTTTAAATTCTTCAACATCTATATTATTAAGAAACTCAATGTCCATACGTAGACTAAAGAGTCTATCATAAGTTTTTTCCTTCATAGCCTCTTCAAAAACTGTTCTTCTTGATTTTAGCATACATTTTATACCCATTATAGCAGGTGCTTGGTCTGCTATGTGTGCAGGAAAATTATATTGAGTAATATCAGGCTGAGGATGTTCTTCTACTATCATTTTTTTAGGACGATAGGCGGCAAAGATTCCTGACAAATCGGCATCCCGTAATGATATTTCTAAATTGTGTCCACGTAAATGACCATATCCGTTCCACCAAGATCCTGCCTTGGCATTAACTTTATCCCAGGTATGGATATAGATATCCCCAGGCATATGATTAAAAACTTTTTCAAAAAAACTTTGATAACACTGATTCCATGTTCTAGAATGTCCATGAAATAGATATGCAACATTCATAATATACCCGCCTCCTTACAAATTTCTTTGACCAACATTACATCAGCCGGCAATGATTTAAATTTTTTAAGCCAGTAGCTTACATCTAGCGCAGGAGAAATAAGATCTAGCTGCTCATCAGTAAATTTATTCAACATATCCTTGCCGCTCTTACAATTTAATACGACCCAAGGACTAATTTTACCATCTTTGATATCGTGAACTGCTTTATTAAGATTTACATAAAGAAAATAGTGATTGAATTCTGCCTGGCTAACATCTGCCCAGGCCATCATATTTTGAACTGTTCTTTGTACGGCACTTTCTACTGGCTCTTTTTTAATTATGTCATAGAGGTAAGTTTCGTATAGTTCGTCTCTGCACCAATGATCTAATTTAACACCAGATTTAATTACATAGTCAATATATTTTTCTGGGTATAAAGGATTAATATTGTTAATATAACTACCAAACTTAACAAATGCATTATAATACGAACTCTTACAAAAATCCTCATAGGTTTTTTGTTTTTTACTATTTTGAGTAGTTTGATAAAATTTTGTATAGGTATAGAAACCAGTTTGAACACGTTTTTCATCGCGTTGCAAAAATCTTCTTTTGTTTTCACACATATGAGCTATTAGAGTTTTTTCCTTCATAAAACTCTTGCCACAGTGTACGCAATCAAACGGTTGTTCGACTAGTGCTATCATTTTATTCGTACTCTTTTCTCTGTTTCTTATCAAAACCTAAACTATCAAATAGATCTTCTATATCTTCAGCCGTCATCATTTTAGCAAGTAATTTTATTTCATCTATTTTCATTGATGGTTTTAATTCGGCTAAAAGTTTTTCTATTTTATTAATTTTTTCTTTTTTTCCGGCGGCCAAATAGGGATGGTAACAGCTTATACCTGCTCCTGTAGTAGCAAATAATTTCCATAGTAAATTCTTATGATGCTTACTTAACAGCCAGTGATTCTTATTCACTGCTTCGTTAGTCATTTCTAGAAACCACTCTTGTATTTCTCTATCACCCTGTACATTACTGGTGTATCTCATTAATATATAGGGGCTGAACGATTTCTTTTCTTCATCTGTGAGATTACTATAGAAGTCGTAATTTTTTAGATCTACTGCCTTAAGTTCTCTTTTAATATCTAACTTTGCTGCCATTTTATACCGGATGCCAAAATAAAGGTTTGTCTTTTAATTTAAGGTAATACAATGATTTTACACGATCTAATTCTTTTTGTAAAGCAGGATCAGTTTTAGCGGTCTGTCTTATCTCGTACCAAAGATTTCTTTCATGATCTTCTAAAGGATCATGCCTAGTGGAAATGTTTTGCCCTACAATAAATCTCTCAGTTTCACCTTCGTATCTACCATAGATAGTTTTTCCGTTATCTGGTGTTTCATATACAATAGTTGCTCCAGGTCTTAGCGTTCCCATAGATCACCAACATTTAGTATAATCTACTATTTCACATTGTCTGCTTACTTCTTTGACGAAATATGCGCAGAGAGGATTTTCTCCTCCATGTAATGGAGTGCATAATAGTTGCCCGGGACGCATCTTAGGAAAATACCACTTTACATCTTGGTATACATTAATAATGTCAATTTCATGAAATTCGGGCCTGAAACTGGACAAAGGATTGAAACAGAATGTTTTAAATCCTCTATCATTTAAACTAGTGATCGGAAGAACTTCCATATCTGGACCTTCTGGATCTCCGACTATGGTACACCAATCTAATGGCATAGTAAGTTCATGAGGACCTATTTTTAAAACTACAGCCGGTCCTGTAAAACTTTCGAGAAAGATTAAAGGAATAAAAAAATAATCTGGATTTTGATTATCACTATTGTCTAATACTGAAAATCTTAAATCTTCCTCTAATTCATCCGGCAAATCATTCAAGTAGAATGTTTTGTTATCTAATGTTAATATCTGCATTATATGTATTTTACCTTGTCAATCGTAAATGGATACTTGGCTTCTTTATAGAATTTTTTCCTTTCAGTGAGGTGGCGTTTAGCGTATTTTGCACCAGCAGTGATATCCCATATCTGAACAAAATCTTTGTCATCTGCCTTTCTAATTCCTCTTCCTATTGATTGGATAACTCTAACAAACGATTTACCAGGCTCCAAGAGGACCAAATTAAATATACGAGGAATATTAATGCCAACAGCCGCAACACCATATGTTGCAACAATAATTTTGTTATTTGCGGTCCTAATTTCGTCATACTCTTCTTTTCGATCTTTAGTCTTCACTTCTCCTGATATAAAAACAGAATCAGCTATACTATTTGTTATTATACGTCCTGATTCAATTCTGTCAACCAACACCAATGTATTTCCAGATTCTGAGATTTTATTGATTAGTTGGCTAATCCAGGTCATTCTTGTTTCATCAGTAACTAGGTATTTTAGTTCTTCAGCATAAGATTTAAATTCTTTCCATTCTGCCGTTTGTATGATTTGAACATGGCATTCGCTAAGGACACCTTTCTCTTGAAGTTCGTGTGCAGCTACTCGATTTACCACTTCTCCTAGACTGGCCTTAAGGCTTTGAAACTCATGATCTGCTTTAGGAACTGTTCCTGTAAGTCCCCATCGTATTGGTGCATGGCTCAAATTTTGTGTTAATAATTTTTTAAGTACTTCGGCTTTAGCCATGTGTACCTCATCAACCATAACACATTCAATACCTTCTAAAAATTCAGCCAAAGTGACAATTTCGTCAGGAAAATCATGAGATTTTTTCTCTAAAATGTTCAAACTTTGCCAAGTTGCAATAGTATGTGTTTTATTAAGATCTTTCCTGTCTCCGTAATACACACCTACATCTAAACCTACGTTAATGAAGTCTTCTTCGGTTTGTTCTACCAAACTTTTATTTGGCACGATGGTGATAGTACGACCGTATTTTTCACAGATTTTTGCCAAAGTTGCTGTGGTTATGGTTTTTCCAAAGCCTGTGGCAATTTCTTGTATACACTGAGGATTTTCTAAAAATTTGTTGATAACTTCTACTTGGTCATTTCTAAGTCTTATCAACTCTCCCTCAAATCTATGTCCTTTTGGCCACCGTTTTTCACCCCAAAAATCACTGGAAATTTCGACAAATTTTAGATCAGTATTGTTTCTATGATCTTCTAGTTCTATATAATAATTTTTTTCTTCTAAGAATTCTAAAACCTGGGGTAACATTGACAGATAGGTTGTGCCACCGAGCCCAAAAAAGCTTACAGTCCCGTCCCAGCGACCCAATTTGTAGGCTGGTCGGAATCTTGCAGTAGGATCCTCGTACTTAAATTTACGCACCAAGGCCTTTCTTGTGTCAAGATGTAAATTTTCAATCTTAACATTAACCTCATCTTTAATAATAACTTTACAGCTTGGCAAAATCTTGCTCCTTAAGTGTATAGTTTACTACAAAATGATGATTTTTTAGATAATTTGACAAAGTATAATGTACTCCGCTTATACCAAAGTTAATTATAACCGGAAAATTAATCTTTGATTCAATTAAAGGCTTAGGAATTTTACCAGATATAAACACTACCTTAATTTTTTCACTTAATGGATTGTTTAAATTAGAATCCTTTACAAAAACGTTAAAATCTTTCTTTGTTGAATTATCAAGTCTAAACAAAACAGTCATTTCTTCTGATAAGATGCCCGAATCTTTGAACATCTCTATACAGGTCTTGAGATGTGCATATTCTGAACCTCCCGGAAGAACTACTAAACATGGTAAATTATATTTTGCTATAGATTTTACATCGTCAAAAGATAGTTTTTCTGTTCCAGACGGCAAAACTCTCACATTGCTGTCTAAAAGATATTTTTTTAGATACTCGTTTATGTCTAATTGTTCTAAAGCAAGATTTATATCTTCACTCCAGGTAAAAATTCCGTATTTTTTTGCCTCAATCATCACATCTATTAAATCTGTAGAAGTAGGTTGAGGAATATTTGTATGTGTGTTTTTGAAAAGAAATTTATTATCCTCAAAAACTAACATAGGAACATAATTTTCGATATTTTTTTCAATATGTTCAATTTGAACAAACAGTTCTTTGATTTTTTCGTCAAAATCGAAGTTCAACGGAGTCAATGTTTGTTTGATCCAATGCAAGTACTCTTCCTTTAATGGGAAATCCCAGGATTTATTTTCACCGTTCCAATTTATATAATTGTCTCTAGTTTCTTTTTTATAATTTTTTATAATTGCAACTAAATTTTCGTCATATGGGAATACGACCTGAATAGCAGAACCGGTTGACTGAGCACTTTCTGATATTTTAACGGTCTTTATCGTTGATAAAACTCGCATAGGAAGTTTATATTGCGGATTTAAAGTAATTTTAGTAATATTAATTTTTAATGCCGCTTCTAACTGCATCCAATACTTGTTAATTAACCGTAATGCAAGTACAGATTGTTTTTCTGTAAAACCGTTACCCCTAGACAGTTGATCTGAGAGGCTATTGATCAGGTTTTGGTCAATAGAACTGACACGTATAACTGGACCGGTGAATAAAAATGGTCCACTGTTGGCTAATCTATGAATGATATCTTCTACAAACATAATTTATTATACACTAAAAACAAAAAAGACTCAAGTCCGAGTCTTTAAAGAGAGGCATCCTCTAATCCAGCAGTTCTAAGTTTAATAATATTACTTAATTGCCATTGTTTTATATCCAAACCTTTGACAATACCGAGCCATTGATTTCGAAGTAGAGCAAATTCGTTAATAACTTTTTCCATATCAACTACATCGGCTTCTCCGTCGACGTATTTTTCAACATCTCTCGAGCTCAGTGCTCGTTGATAGTTTTCTAAATATTTTTTAAATGACTTTGAACGAATTCTTCTTAACTCAATATTAAGATATTCTAATATTGCTTCAATTTCTTGAAGTTGATTAAATCGATGTTCAACAATACCGGGCAAAGCAGAGCTAGATTTTTCAATGTTCCCATGAATTTTAACTTCTAGCCTTGCTTGACCTAGTTCATCATAATAAAAATCTAAACATGGGGGTAAGTAAGAAATATCCTTACTTACTTTGGCGTACCATTGAGACATTAATAGTCCTCGTCTACGTCATTGCCCCAGTCGTCGTCAGACTCTTCATCTTCATACTCAGATTCCTCATCTAAAACAGTTTTAATTGCTTCATCTAGATGAGGATCATAGCCCATAAAACTCTCGAGGTCAGAAGCTTCTAAATCTTTACCTAAAAGAAAGTCGACAAATTGATTTGCTGCCATTTCTTTGTTTTTATCTGGGATATATTCGCGGAATGTATCCCATATTTCCATAACTAAACTTTCGTCCATCATGCTTCCTCTGTTTCAATTAGTTCACTAGGATTTTTGCCAACTGAATTTTCGTCCCATTGTTGCATTATTAGCGTCAGTTTTTCTTCAGTCCAGTTCTTACGGAATTCGGCTACAATCTCGCCTGTTTCTTTATTAGTATACGCGAGTTTGTTACCAACTTTAGATAAAACTCCCATTTTTTCAAACATGTCAACTAATCCGCTAGTCGGACTCATACCTGTTGAATAGGGAATCTTAACCTGTACTGATTCAAAAGGTTTTGCATAACGAGTTTTCATAACCTTACATGCACTTCGAATACCTACAACATCAGATATCTTATTACCATCCTCATCCTCTTTGAGTTTGAGTTTTTTCATGGCCACTACAATACTTGAAGCGTAGATAAATCCTTGACCTCCTGAAATTTTATCATCGGGGTCAAACATATCCTGGCTTGCATAGGTATGATTAGTAGCAACTAATCCTACATTATAAGAACCGAACATATTTACACAGTTACGCACTAAAGCTGTTAATGCTTTAGGTTTACGACCCATGTCACCTTTCAAATCACCAGCTTCAAACTGATTTACATCAGTGGGAGTTAACAACATACCTAAACTATCAATGACAAAAAGAACTTTAGGACGCTCGCCTTCGGGCATGGCCTTATATTCTTTCATAAATTCATTTATAGTTTTTGCTACATCATCGATCATTGCTATATTAAGTTTGAATAGTTTCTCTTCAGAAACATCCACACCTAATGCCTGCAACCAATCCTTGTCAAGAGCGTTTTCTGTGTCAACTAATACTACAAAAATACCTTGTTCTTGAGCGTGTCTTACAATATTGCCGGAGCAGATATATGATTTACCTGCACCACTTTCTCCGGCAAACACTGTAACTTTGCCAAGGGGAACTCCTTTGAAGAAGTCCCCAGAAATTAGATAATTGAGAGCATAATTGCCAGTAGAAATCCAGTCTGTAGGATCATTAAACCCAATACCCAAACCGTCGATAGACTTAGTAATGCTTTTGCGAAATTTAGAGATGTCAAATGCTTTTCCCATTTTATCATCCCCCAATTATTGCTTATTGCGGTTACGAATCATCGCCAAAATATCAGCGGCTCGACTTGTTGCCTCACTGTTATTGGATGAACTTTCTGCCTTTGCGGGTTTATTATCTGGTTCAAATGGAGGATCATCTTCCTCTGTAGTTTGGCTAGCTTGAGGAGCTGGAGCAGCCTTAACAGGAGCCGGAGCAGCCTTGGCAGTAGCACCACCTTCACTGTTTCCTCCCATACCGGCTGGCTTAAAATATTGCCCCCAACGTTCCATGTCAAATGCTTCACCATCTACCGATGCTTCAAACATTTCCTTGATAACTTTGAGTTCAACTTCGCCTGGCTTCTTCGGTAGGAAGTCGCTGAGTTTAAACAATCCATGTTGTGCAATTGCTGCCTGCTCTGCCTCACTTAGCGCACGTTCGCGACGAGCCCAAGTAGAAGTAGAATAATCAGCATAGCCACCTTTACTAGTTTTAGCAATCTTAAAATCCAAACCACGTACCAAATCAGTAGGCAGTTCTTCAATCTCACTGTCCATGAGAGCATTTTTAACAATATTAAAAATTTGACTACCAATAATGAATCGACGAATTGGATTTTCTGGAGTTTTATCTTCTTTAAGGTCAGTGTTTACAACAAAGCCTTGGAATAGATAAGATTTTTTCTTCCAATACTTACGACCCATATCTTCCAAACTCTTGTCCTTAAACCAAGGACGAACCTCAGTAAGAATAGGACAGGTTTCGCCCCACATTTCCATGCACGGAACTTGAACTTGAGTTGGTTTTGAATTTGTTTCACCTTTGATTCCGGCGAAGGGCAATTTAATCATTGCTCGTTCAATCCAGAAGAAAGTGTTATTAGAGTCTCCGTCGGGTAGGAAACGAACTGTAGTAGTTGTTCCTTCTGCAATATTCCAATGTGGAAAAATTGCATTATCACCGCCGCCGCTTCCGCCTTGCTGCTGGGAAGCCTGTTGAAGTTTCGCACGAATTTCTGCCAAAGTTGCCATAATGTTTCTCCTTAATGTTATGCCTTTGTTTTGCCACTTCTTTCTAGCCCACTGACTAAAAAGAAAAAGTGCATATAGTTAACTATACGCACTTTTATTTAGTTCTGCAACCTAAATGACTGCTGATAATTGATTTATTTTACCAAACCAGATAAAATTTTTATACGTTCCATTTCTTTATCTTCCAATCCTTCACTTTTGAGCTTTCCAGTTCTTTCCAAATCTTTTAATAGATCAACACGATCTTTATATCCAGCAATACCCGGGTTGATATCGTGTGCAGCCATACGTTGTTGAACTGTTGGGTTATCAGCATGTTTCATTGTAGTTTTATATTGATGACTATGCTGGGGATTGTCCTCAGATTTGATATATTCTTGATCGCCAACTTTGAATTTTTCGCCTGGGTCGGCCGCACTGGCCGCAGCCCCAAATGCATTACCTTCTTCGGACTGATCTCTGTTTTTATCTAAATGGGCAGCGAAATTAGCAATAGCTGGACTTTTTCCGGCCATATAGGCGTCTACAGCAGGTCCCTCAGACATAAGCTTATGTACTAATTTTTCTGCTAGTGCTCCTGCTCTGTCTCCTAGTTCTTTTTTAACATGAACAATTACGCCAGTCTCACCTTTTGGAAATTTTCCAGTTTCTTTGTCATAAAAAGATTTAACCATTTCTGCAATCTCTCTTAGATTTGGTTCTCTTTCTTCTGTCTGCTCTAACCCTTCACCGGATTCTTGTGTTGCTGGTTCATTGGATTTTAATCCTAATTCTTCTGCGGCTTCTGGATCTTCTTTTGTTAACCAAGCTTTAATTGTAGGGATAGGGTCAGCGCCAGCATTTACTTTAGATAATTCTACTAATGCGTTTTCTAATCCCTCATCGTGTATACCTATGCCTTGTAATGCCTCAATAGCACTAACACCGTCTACGCCTAATGTTAATCCGGCCTCTACTAATTCTTTCAGCGACATTAGTGTATCTGGCTCTATTCTGCCTTCTTCAACTCTGTTAGCCCATTCGACAAATTCATCAAACGTACCTTCTTTAACATCGTCACAGATACAGTCTTTAGCGGGACGATCACAGGCATCGCAATATTCTTTCGAATCAGTTTCATTTACATAATTTTCTAATTCAATAGTGCCTGTTTCCTGCATGATTCTGTGAATCAGCGGAAAGAATTGCGTTAAGTCTTCTTTAAAAGATTTAACTGTAAATTTAGATTTATAATCTTCCATGGTTGCCTGATCTAGAACCATTTGTTCGTCATCATTATACGGTTGTACAGAATCTTTCCATCTTTCATAAAATCCCTGTTTGCAAAGATTCTCCATAGTCTGTTTTAGGTTCTGTAATTTTCCGTCAGCTTTTTCTGTAATTTCATTAACTTCATAATTCATTTTATCATGACCATGAACATGACGTTTAAAGGCTGCTAGTTCAGCAATATGCTGACTCATTTCTATAATTTTTTTACCTACGTCATCATAAGGCCTGCCACCGTTAGCCACATGACGTTGCATAGCCTTAGCACCTGCTAGGTGTTCAAATGGGTATTTGAATCGTTCACCATCTTGATTTTCAATATAAAGTGCCTTAATGTTATGACGCCTACTTCTTGCACCAATCTGTGTTTCATCAACTGGCTTATTATGTCGAACAATAAGTTTTGTTTTCTCTAAAGGCAGATATGAGCTTTTTGAACTGCCGAACATTTTACTTTCTTGCATGGTTGTTTCGTCCTTTTGTCCAGTAGCAGCTAGATACTGAAAATCATTTTTATCTAAGTGACTCTTAGTAATGTCTCTAGTATCAAATCTAAGCAAACGTCGTTTAGCAAACATACGCATTTCTCTTAAGAAATCGTACCAAACGGTTTTTACAAAAGATTCTGTGTCTTCGAGGATGCCCTGGCTATAAAAAATTTTAAGTGAGCCTAACTCATTTATACTAATACTTACTCGACCAAGATTTTCATTTTCAGCAACAAAGTCAAAATCAAAAAATCTTGCTTTTTTAGGATCAGAGGTTACGGCGCCAGTTTCGTCACCCATTTCAAGGTTGCTGAATCTAGAGCGTATTTTATCAAAAACGTCTTGGCTGATTATGTGTATTGAGTTCATAAAGCTATTTATCAATATGTAGATATGTAAACTGGCAAGGGCATATCGTATTCTTCTAGGCCACTGTGATCTCGCATTTTATCATAAACACTAGGATCCCAGTCCTGTAATATCATAATCATTCTTACTGCTAACAATAAGCTCGATACAAGGTCGTCGTGGTGTCCTGTTTTGGCTTCAAAGCTTATGCCTCTAGCTACATAAGTTTTAAGTTCGCTAATAAGCGGTTTGCTATTAACTTTAATATTGTCAGTTTCTATGAGTTGTTTTAGTTTAGCACAGGCAGTAATCTTTGAGCTGTGTGTGGTGTTAAAACCTTTTCTAAATCTGCGTACATGACCTTTTTTAATTGGTTCGCTTAAGAAGAGTCCAGGGAATGTGTCTTCTCCTATTTCGCTGATTGCTACTAGGGCCGCTTCACCAACTGAATTATTTTCTACACTAAAATATATACTGCTTTGGCTACCTTTTGCAGTAAATTTATCATCGATAAACTTACAAATATCTCGCAATATTCTAGCCTGCGCCTGCACAGGAGTGCTGTTATGCTGCCATTCTGCTACCTGTATCAGACTAGGAATTTCTATAACTTGTATAGCGGCAGGATCGCCGCCAGTGCCTAGACTAGGATCTAAACTTACGATGTATGTGGAGGCTACGTCTATGTCTTTATACCATCTAGCTTGGCCCATACGCATTATAGGCTCTCTACCTTCTAATTTGGCTAGATTTAAACTACTAATAAGAGTTTCATCAAAAATCAAGAATTTACATTCATGTTCTCGTTCAAACCTTTCGATTCCTACACGACTACGCTCTGTTTCTGCCCATGTTTCATCTCTATCCGGATGCTGGCTCCATATGGCCATATAAGGAAAGAAACCGTTCCGTCCTAATTCTTGTTCATTTCCGTATTCGTCAAATTTCTTGTTTGCTTCGTTCCATATCATTGCAAACTGATCTTCATCTGAGTTAGGAGTCGAAGTAATAATTGCCTTACCACCAGTAGCTAGTGTAGGCGAAATAGAAGTCCAAAACTCGACTGCTATGTTAGGTTCTACATAAGCAAACTCATCACAGTATAGTAACGATACAGACATACCACGGCCTGTTGTTTCTGTAGTAGTCTGTGCAACAATACGTGAACCGTTATCAAATTCTATACTTTGTTTGTTATAGCTAGTTACACCGCATCGTATATGGTCAGGGCATAATTCATAGCCATATCGAATACGTTGCATAATTTCCTGAGCGCCGGTGTATTTGTGAGCGGCAATTAATATAGTACTGTCTGGTACAAACATTGCATACCAAAGTAAGTAACCAACGGCCGTTGTAGTTTTACCCATCTGACGGCCTAGCATATTCACACTAAACCTATGGCCGTGATAGCTATCTAGCAATTCGGTTTGGTATCCATAAGGCGTATATTTTAATTTACCCTGTGTTGGATGTTGAATAAAAAAGTAATTACTTAGAAAAAATCTCGGCCCAGTTAAAGCATCAGAACAAGACAGTAGATCTTGAATTTGATCTTCTGAGTATCTTTGGGTTGCGTTGGCCTTTTTGACCAACTGATCTATATTTTTCAGCGCCATATGTTTATTTACAGAAAAAAATAGGCTCCGAAGAGCCTATTTGAAGCGAGTGCTTCTTACATTGTTCCACACTCTTTAAGGCCGTGTACCGGACACTCCTTGCCTTTTGGTGTATGATTACACTTGGCCTTTTTACCTTCCGCAATGAACTCTTGATACTCTCTATATAATTTTTGTTCCGTAGTTTCCATAGGATGTGCTCTTGCCAAGCCTGCCTGTCTTTCCCTGTGATCACCGTCATTAGGATCGTAGGCGAATTTATTAGTATCAAAAGCTGGAACATCGTTAGGATCTTCTGGTTCATTATCAAATCCTTCCTCTTGTTCCTCTTTGTCTCCTGTTATAGCATCTCCAGCTGCGCCGCCAACAGCAGCCCCTAGAGGTCCTCCAACAGCAGCTCCGATTCCTGCACCAGCCATTGTACCTAATAGGCCTTCTTCTGCTGGTTCATTCATACTGTCGATCATTTGTCTCATACTGTCCATATCTGGGCCAGCTGACATTGATTGTTCAGGTTTATGCTGATGTACACCTGCTAAACTCATAATGTCTTGAAGCATATGACTTAATTCTTCTCCGCTTCCTGCTGTTATATTAATTGAAGCAGGAGTAGACGAACCGGGCATCATGCCGCATTCATCTAATGTTTCTTTATTAAGAACTTCAGTGTCCTTATAGACTCTGGGATTTTGATCATCTAACTCTGCTAGTCTTTTTAAAACATCTATCATTTGCATAATTATTTCCTTGGATCCTGTGCTTGAACTATAGGACTTTTATTGTTTTGAGGAGCATCTGTATTAAACGATGCTTTGTCTTTTGTTCCTTGAGCCGTATTAGCAGCTTCTGGAATAACTTCTCCTCTTTCTTTCCTTTGTAATTTTAGAATATCATTTAATTCTTTAACAAAGTTAGAATTATATTTGTCTCCGTAAAAATCTTCAAAATTAGCATTTTGAGATTCTTTATAATCAGGGTCTTTTAATAAAGCTTCAGTCCTTGGTTCTGCAGGCTTTTGGTATTCTTCGTAAGGTTCGTTAGGGCTCCTAACTACTAATCTATCCTTCCCTATTTGAAGATTATGTGTTAGATATTCAACTAACTCATACTGAGTAGTAGGATATGCTAGAGTTACTTCATATATATTAACTTCCATGTTCTTCAACTGAGGGAAATCTAGTGGCAATTCTTGAATAGGTGTTTTACCATTCTTTTTAAATCCAGATACTTCATAGCGATCTAAAAGTGATTTTAAGCTAGTTTCTTGCTCATTGGTCATATCGCCTGCTACCTTCACTTTGAAGGTATAGGTTTTTTTGCTCTCAGATAGATGTTCTTTAAAAGTTTTCATAACCTTTTTCCTATCACTTATTTACCTAATTTCTTTAGTTTTTCTAGTATGCTATTGCGGTCAGTGATTATATAACCTTCACCTTCCACAGTATTATTTTCAGAAGCACCGTGTTTTTTATCAATAGCTAGTTTTTTTAACTGCAAATCAACCATTTTTAATTTTTTATCTATCTTATTTGTTTTTGCAGTAATGGCAGCATTCATCATTTGAGCAGCTACTTCAAACATTCTTGAACTATACCTGGCTTCAACGTTCATGCCCAAATCCATAAGATCATCGTAGGCCTGTTCTGCTTTTGCTGCCAATGCATCTAATTCTGCATCACTGATATCTCCTAAACCTCTAACCCTAGGGAGGGCAGCAGATATTTTGTCAAACTCTTCAAGTTTTTCTTGAAGATCGATAGTAGGAACTTCGATGTCAGTCTTAGGCTCTTCTAGCTCTTTTTCAGTACTTTCGATGTTTAGTATTTCTTCTAGCTTTTTTGTCATATTTTTACTTATCTTTTCTTTTTACCATTATGGAAAAGATCATGCTCGTTAATAACCCTAAAAATAAGCCCGTTGTTCTTACACCAGTTCCTAGCCGCTGCCCATTTAGCTAAATTTTTAACATATTGAGCTTGGTTGTAAGGATTTTTACCTACTTTTTCTAGAACCATTTGATTCTCTGGTTTTACTTCCCAAAGCTCTGCATGTTTCTTTTGATTTTTATCAATATAAACAACTAAGAAATCTGGCACATAAACTGTGGCTTTACCTGTTAACGGATCTCTGTAAGGTATTTTAACACTTTCGCTAGCCCATTGTTGTATGGCTGGATTTTCATCACACATTCTCATTACTGACAGTTCCCAGGAACTACGATATACGGGTGTTCTTGTGCCTACATATTTGTCAGGGTTTTTAAGTTTGTAAGCATCTTTAGCAAACTTTAAGCTCATGGAAGAATGTTTCGTTGTATTTCGTCAGCAGGTAGTTGATTGATTACAATACCTAAACTGCTAGATTTGAATCTATTGTAATTTAAAATTTCTGCTACTAATCCGCTTATTTCTACATTAGTTAATCCGCTTAATGTATCTAAAATTTTAATAGCATTAAGACCATCTCGTTTTGCCTGTGACAGAATTACAATAGATGTTGATTCTGCTGCTGTTGGTTGAAAACCTCTTTTTTCAAAGAATGCAGTCATAGCGTCTAATGTAGGTCCATCTAATTCAATAGGACTATCGTAATAGTTGTCAAACAATTTTACTGTTGAGTCTGAGCTGCTTGCATTCTTATCTATAGGAATATTATTGTATAATTTTTTCATGTTCCACCGCCTATATTTCTAGGCTGGGCTGTAGTATTTTTTGATTGGTCTATATTTTTAAATATTTCAATGCCTGCAGGTGCTAACTTTGCACTTGCAGCGGTAGCCGCATTGTCTACAAAACTTCCAGACCCTGTGGCTGCGGCTGCGAACACACCATTTAAAACACTATACCCTTCTTGTTTTAGTCCTTCTTTAGTTATCGATTTAGCATTTTGAACTAAATTTTTTCCTTGTATAGCTACACGTAAAAGGTCAGCACCACTTAACGGACCTTCTTGTGTTAGTGTTCCGAAAATATCAGATGCGCCGGCTAATAAACCGCCTGGTCCTAATATACTCTTTGTTCCTCTTCCCGATATACTTAAAGGACTAGGACTATTGTCATAATGTTCTTTTTGGAACCCTGGATTTTCTTTTGATATCGGAATATTGCTTAAATCATAATAGACAGCTTCGTAACTTAAAGTCATTCTACTATCTAAAAGACGTTGACCGTTGGTTTGATCTAAGTTTGCCGGATTCCATTCTGTGATTAACGGATTGATCAAAGTAACTGTGTTAAATTTTTTCCTGTTTAATAGGTAGATAGTAATATAAGAAAAGAATGGTTCTGTTTGACCGTTGTTTAATCCGTATGCGTAGGCCCTAGTTTCATATTTGGTATCTCTAAAAGCCTGAGGTATTGCTCTATGTTGCCCTTTGGTATTACCTACACTGATACCGTTGTATCTGCTATCAGCATAGTAATATTGATAATAATTTTTCCATAAGTTAGTAGTCACATTATTCATGTCATCGTGAAATGTAATACTAATAGGATTATAATTAATTTTTGTTTGAACAACAGATTTTCTATTGTATTGATTAAGGGTTTCTGTTAATATAGAAACTCTCGGCTGATCTACAGTTTTACAAAGTAATCCAACTTTACCGGAATATCTATTAAACCATGTTTGGTCTATAGCTGGAAAAACTAAACGTTCTTTTATTCTAGGATTGAAAGCAAATTCAACAAAATAACTCCATCCTGCTTTAGGTGCAAGACCGTAGTTTTCGTCTGCATAAAGACGTGCGGCGTGTTTATAATCTTTAAGATATCCTTGATCTGCAAACACACCGCCTGCAAAATTAGATAGAAATTGTGTAAATGCGTTAGCCATAACTTTATTTATTCGAATAAAATTATGGTAATTTCTGCTTAAGGCATAAGATTTTTATATAGATCTATAACTGCTTCTCTAGTAGGTCCTAGATAATCGTTGTTTATAATCTCAAAATCTATAGTGTCTTTCCAAAATAATCTAAGTTCAGTTTCAGCATTTTCTTCTATAAGTTTCCCGTAAGGAAAGTAAGTTAATGTTTCGATAAGATTAATTTTAGGGTAACCAATAAGCTTATTGTTTTTATGATCAAAAATCCACCTATGATGTATAGCACCTTTAAATTCTTCTCTATATTGTAGTTCGTAATATTTGCTAGGTACTGCTATAAACCCCTGTTCGGCAATTCTTGGCATGTATCTTAATGCAGCCATAGGATAAGCAATGTCTTCTAAGGTATGAGTACAATTACAAAAAGTAAATTTACCGTTTTGATCAACATAATCAAATATCTGTTGCCAATCTTCGTATTGGTTAATGTCTCCTAAGAAACTATGTTTATCGGTAAGATTATTTGGCCTTAGATCAAAGGTATGAGTTAACAAGTCAGGAGAAAAAGGATTATGGCTAGCACCAATGTCTATTAGTGTAAAATTATTTGTTCTCTGTTTTAGTTTTTGTACATGAGAAATGACCTCATGCCGGCCATAAAGTTCTTCTTTATGAATATATATCTGTTGCGGCAAAATTTACTCCAAAATAAAAGGCATATATACGCAATTGTATATATGCCTTTAGACAAAGTCAACCAAATTAACCGGTAGCCAATGTTCTTAGAGTTCTTCCAACGGCGCCACCAATACCAACTGGAGTATTAGATCCGTCAACTTGAATAGCATTATCGTACTTGATAGTTAATGTAATGTCAATAGGATCACTGCTTGAGTAATCTGTGTTAGAATATACAGTATTCTGTAAGTAACAACCAGTTAATTCAAATGTTTCTAAAACTCTTGGTTCGTTAGCACCATTACCGCCGTCTAGGATTTCAATTCTTGTCAAAAACTTATAATCTATACCACTGGATGCAGAACTTTGTTCGAAGAAATCAAATTGCTTCTGAATTTGTTCTCCAACTAATCTGCTTACTTCGCCTGTAGCATCGTCTCTAACAACTAAAGAAATATCTGCCCATGTATAACGACCAGCGTAATTAATTTTACTGTTGTATACGTGTAATTCAATATTATCAAAGCTAACAGCAGGGCGTGTAACGTTCATAACCTGTTTGGTTAGTTCTGTAGTAGGTTTAGAGATTCCAAAGTTTTCTAGAGACACCCTAAATCTGTACTTCAATTTGGGCATTAATAAGCCCTGAGAAGTAGCACTCTGCCCTGTAGGTAGAGGTACTGTAAATTTACTTAAACTAGTAATAGCCATCTAGATGCTCCTTGTTCCTTGTATTTAACCATTATCTTCCAGCTGCAATATCACCAGTATTCTTTAATCTCAATGGAATGTAAATGAATTCCACAGATTTAACTGGTTCAATCGCTATATCAACATATAGCTCGTTTCTATCTATTCTAGAAGGAGTATTATTGGACTCATCGCACACTACGATAAAGTCATATAGAGCTCTCTGACCTACTAATTCTAGTAATAGACTTTCAGCTGATTGCTTAATTTCATTCCTTGTAATCCTATCATTAGGTTCAAATAAGAATGGACGAGCTAATAAATCAAGCTGGCGTCTTAGGTACGCTACTAATCTAGAAACATTAATTCTATCTAAGCTACTAGCATTCTTAGCGCGAGTTTTTTGACCAAACAATACAATGCCAGAACCTGGTAATGTTGCTACTGGATTAATTTTTACATCTTGTAGAACATCACGGATATTCTGTGGCAATGGGCTCTGTTGGAACTCACCATCTTTCAAATATCCAACAGCGGTTACATTATCAACGCCGCCGCGTCGAGTACCAGCTGGAGCAAACCATGGGTAACTTCTTTGATCGCTAACTGCAAAAGTTCTTAGTATCATATGGCTAGCAGGAACCATAATTGTATTACCAGTATTGTCTGTAGTTAGACCACTTGGATAGAACATACCCATATATTCATCATAGCTTACGCTGCCGGTATCGTCATTGTCTAATGCAGTTGTACTAGAACCCCATGCTCTGAGGTCTGTTCCATTAGATGCCAATCTCATTGGTGTATCGCCTACAACGAATGCTGTCAACCCACGACTGGTGTTTAATCCTATCATGTTTTGAATAGCTTCAGGATATCCTGGACAAGCAATTAAGTTTAATACTAGGGTATCGGTATCTCTAATAGACTGATTAGTATCTATAAGAGACTTCATAGCTTTTACTACGTAACCTCTCTGAGCCATTCTACCAAATTTACCGCTACCATCTGCGTTATTACCTGTAGCATTTACCCAACGTGCAGTTGAATACTTAGCTTGGCCAGTACTACCGTCCATCACTTCATTGTTAAAACGCTTGTTTTGTGCATTATTAGCAGTGATATCAATGGCGTCTGTTTTATACATTTTGACATTGTTACCACTTCTACGAGTGTTCCATAGTCTCATACCTTGTGGATATAAAGTAGGATCAGGTGCATCTGCATCTAAGAAATTACTAGTTAGAAGATCTTTTATAGTTGCCGCAGAACCGGTAACTCCGGTAAGACCCCAACGAGCATCAGCAAATAACCAACCAGATGGGCTAGTGTTATCTGCTAAATCTTGTTTTACCCACTTAACTTGAGCGGCACTCCAAACGTAAATATTTTTTCCATAATTTTCACTGCTTGAACTGTCGATCCATATATCCCCGTCTACAAGTGCAGTACCGTCGCTTTGACCGGTGTCCTTATCAGGTGCTGTTGCCCTAATAATTGGACCATTAGGACTTGCATTAGGGTATACGTTATTGTATCCTACCCATGTAGTACCATTATGGATCATAATATCAACTTCATCTGTAATACTTGAATACCATAATGTACCGTTGGCAGGTGTTGTGCTTGGAGAGCTAGCCGAAGCAACTACTGTAGATGTTAGCAATTCTACTGGTTTCCAGTTACTTGCTCTTAATGGATATGTTGCAAAAGGCCCTGTAGGATATAAGTTGCTAGTGTATGTTTGTAGACTAGCATTATAAAATCCTACTAACTCTAACGGAGCATTAGCACCGTCTGTTAGATAAATGTCACCACCTAACTTGTGACTTAAAGTAAGAACTCTTGTTGACGGATCAAATGTTGATACAACATTACTTAGGCCGGCAGCACTAACTGCGGCTGCAAAACCAGCTATAGAACTTGTTGTAATATTCACTGTTCTAGCAGAAGCTAATGTTGGGCTATTTGCTACAGTTTCTGCAACAATAAATGTACTACCTACAGTGAATATTGTAGATGTAGATACTGTTGTTGCAATAGTTGTAGGACTAGAAGTTGTTCTTCTGAATACTTTAAACTCTGCTGTTTGTGGAGACTGAGGAGTAGCTCCTACGCCCTCGTCTGGATTACTTTCTACAAATATTCTACCTGCAGGAATATTAGTTCCTCCGGTAGTATCTAAACCTGCAATAGCTGCCTGTGTGGTAGGATAGATTGGAGCAGATACTGAGTCCCAAGTTTGTGTACTACCGTTGTAATATTTTACAATCCATTCTGCACCACTGTTTGGTTTGGTTGTCTTGATATATACACTTCCTGTTGCCACGCCTTGTGTTGCATATTGTGGGAATTGATAATGAGGTGCAATAGTTAATGTAACAGGACCGTATGTACCAGGGGCTAAACCTAATGATTGTAACGTACCTGAAGTTACGTTTGCTAAAATTACTTTACCGTCTTGTGGAGCCAACAGATTAGACTGGGCGGTAGCATCTGCAAAAATTGCTATTTTACCGTCAATATTTTTTGCACCGATGCCTAGCTGAGGCATTTGAGAGTTAATTGACTGGCATATACCGTTTACAGATACATCAACAAAGGTAACTTCTACACCATTGAGTGTTATTTTACTGTTAACTGCAACTGCGGTAGGAGTACCAATAGCTACAGGCCAGCTTGTTTGCCAGCAATTTGAAGTAAATGTAGGTGCAACAATAGGAGCACCAAAGTTTGTTTGAATGCTTGATCCTACTTTAACCCAGACGTTATCAGCGTTCTTAAAGAAAATAGCGTTGTCATTTTCTGCTGTTAGGTACACAGCATAATCACCAATATTACCAAAGCTTGATAAAGGTACTTTGTTTAAACTTGCTACTGCTTTGTTAGTGTCATCGATTATTAAAGGAGTTTTGTTTATAAAAACTTTATTAACAGCATCCCATTCTCCAATACCAAACTTAGTATTAGCAGTGTCTAACCAGTAAGTTCCTGATGCAGGCTTTCCTTTAGGTTCAGAAGCTGTAGGCTTCAATTCATCTAAGTCAACATCAGCTCTAACAACATAAGCTCTAGAACTTACACCTAACACACTATACGCGGCTTGCAATCCGTATTCGTTTAATTCTCCCCCATGCACTGGATTAGAATTAGAATCAGTATAAAATAAAGGTGTACCAAACGTATCTGTTAAGTCTCGTTGACTAGTAATAGTATAAACTTTCCCTACATTACCAGGCAACGTACCAGCTGCGAGGCCAGTTCCAGATGCGTTGTTTTTATTGGCTTTTGTTGCTACAAAAATTAAAGGTACAGTTCCAGGAGCGGCGTTTGTGTAAAAACTCTCGTCTATAACTGTTACTTGTACTCCAGGTGAATTCAATGCCATTTTCCAAATCTCCTTAATGGATTCTTTGTTTTATTTATTGAATTCTTGGGTTTTTTAACTGGTTAAATAAGATACAAAGGGACCTTAAAAGGGCGTGATATGCGTGATCTTTGCAAAGTTTGTAGGAAAAGACCTGTTGCCATCAATTATAAAAAAGAAGATAGAGTATTTTACAGATCAAAGTGTGACCATTGTAGTAGAGGAAGCAAAGACGGGCAACCTAAATGGTATAAAGCAGGTTACAGGCTAACTAACAAATGTGATAGATGCGGGTATACTAGCAGGTACAAAGATCAGTTTAATGTATATCACATAGACGGAAATCAAGATAATTGTAGACATACAAATTTAAAGACAGTTTGTGCAAACTGCCAAAGAATTTTGCATATTCTCAAGCTGCCTTGGCGGCAGGGAGACTTGACTCCTGACTTTTAACTAAACTTTCAAGCTGTTTAAAAAGATCGTCAATAGTTCCATTATTGTCTATTTCTTGATCTATCCCATTGCCAATCCATGCTGTTTCAGATGAATGAATCTTTAAAGATTCCATACGAGCTTTTGAAATAGCCCAGCTCATATTAGTAGGACCTACGTTTACATTAAATGCATCTTGATACCAATCAGGATCTGGGCCACGTACTACTCGAACTACTTTTCCACCAGCATTATGTATGGCAGTTATTTCGTTAGGAAAGCGTACATCGGAAATAACAATATCATCCTTACTATTACGCAGTTTATTTTCTAAACTGGCAATCCAAATGTCATCATGAAATCCTTTACGGCAGACTTCTGTACCCCATTGTTGTAGAACCCATCTTGGTGTGAGTTCCGGAATACCTAGTCTTTCGCTCCACCATAAATCTAATTGTTCTCGCCATTCTCGGGCTTCTTTAGTACGTCCTTCCAACAGAACGCGGTCCCAACCAAATACGGCTGCAACCGCGTCTTTAAGTGTGTTAGCAAATGAGTCTCTACGAAATCCGTGAAAATTAACAAGATAGTCTGCGGCAGTATCTTTGCCCGAACCAATAAATCCTACAAAACCTATGATCATATGATATCCCTCAGATATCATAATATATAATCAATTTAAATTAAGGTCAACTTGTTTCTTAACCAATTACAAATGTTAATGGTTTTCCGCCATCTTTGTAATTAACTAAATCGAGTTCAAGCGCCTCAATTTCAGCTTTGCCCTCAGCTTTTAACGCTGTACCGTTTAGTGTTGTACCGCCTTGCGGACTAGCAATTGTAGCAAATTTTTCACGAGCTTCACCTAGCATGATTTTACAAGTAGCAAGAGCATAATCACGTAACCACTGTCCTGCATAAGTGTCTTGAATCAGATTAAAATCTGGTCTGTAATTATAAAGCCAAAGTAATACTTCTTCTTCACCTCGTGGTCTTTGCATAATGGTCAATTTTTTAGTAGTAGAATTCCACGTAAAATTAATATCACTACCAAACATTTTTCCTACTTGTTTTTGATAACTTGCAAAAGCATAATACGTAGCCAATCCGCCCATATTACTAGAGCTTAAAAGATATGTGTTTGTATAGGCTAAATTAAAAGGTTCAAATACTGTACCACCTTCACCGCCACCCGATCTAGAACCTATTGTTCTACGCAGGATTTGACGAACTTCCATTACTTCATGGCTAAGTGTATATTCATTTACATCTTGAGAAAAAGTTAAAAATCCAAAGCTTTCCTCCGCGGCTGCAGAACTACGTTGTCTAAATTTCCCCAAAGCCCTATCGATAGCAATATTATAATGCTTAGGATCTAGCTCAATATCAACCATGCCGTCACCTAACATAGTTTTAATGTATTCGATGACTAATTCTCGTTGTTGTATAGTATCACTCATAATGATATTTAGCCAATAAATACATCACTATGCCAAGACTCTCATTGTACCGCCCTGAAAAGGGCAATGATTTTAAATTTATTGATCGTGCTATAAACGAGCAGTTCCAGATTGGAGGAACTGATGTCTTTATTCATAAGTATCTAGGCCCTGTAAATCCCGCAGAAGGAGAGTCTACTCCTGGAGTTCCTACCAATACAAATCCTATCACTGAATTAGGTATACAAGATCTTGTTTTTATGGAAAATAGAGATCGCCATTATGATTCGGATGTTTATCAGATACGCGGCATATACACTATGCAAGATATCGACTTCAATCTTAGTCAATTTGGGCTGTTTTTGCAAAACGATAATGTGATGATAACTTTTCACTTAAAGGCTACTGTAGATACTTTAGGTAGAAAAATTATGCCCGGCGATGTATTCGAATTGCCTCATTTAAAAGATGAATACGCCTTAGATGATAGTATGGTAGCACTAAAAAGATTTTATGTTGTTACAGATGTTAGCAGAGCAGCTACAGGATTTAGTCAAACATGGTATCCTCATTTACTTAGAGCAAAGTGCGAACCGTTAGTTGATAGTCAAGAATTTAAAGAAATTTTAGATGCTCCTGCTGGAGACGGAAATAAAACTCTTAGAGATGTGTTAAGTGTTTATAATAAGAGCTTAGAAATTAGTAAAGCAATTATAGAACAAGCAGAAATTGAAGCTCCTTTAAGCGGGTATAACAATATTAATTTGTTTACAATACCCTTAGATGATAATGGATTAGTAAAATATGTAGATGCAAGTAATACAGATATTACTGTAGATGCTGTAACAACTGGTACAGTAGACGCAACCACAGTATTAGGAACACCAGAAAAGAACATCTATTTAGGATACCTTACAGAAGACGGCATTCCTCCAAACGGCGCTCCATATAGTTTTGGTATCACTTTTCCTTCATCTCCGACTCAAGGCCAGTTTCATTTAAGAACAGATTATTTTCCTAATAGACTTTTTAGATGGGACGGGAATAAATGGGTTAAATTTGAAGATAATGTTAGAATGACTATTAGCCCTCTAGGTACAGATGCTACAGAACCTGGAGGTAGATATCCCGGCCAGCCTGTAAGACTTAACCAGAAGAGCGGATTCATTAATAATGATACAACTGCTACTATAGGCGGCAAAGTAGTGCCGCAAAAACAGGCGTTGTCTAAGATTTTAAAACCACAGGCGGATAATTAATGGATTACTTTTACGACGGACAGGTTAAAAGATATCTCACTCAATTTATGAGACTGATGAGTAATTTTAGCTATAAAGATGCTAGAGGAAATATTATAGAAGTTCCTATACGCTACGGTGACATGACTAGGCAAGTAGCCAGTATCCTTAAGAAAAATAGTGAAAATACCATACAAGGTGCGCCTTTTATATCGTGTTATATTAAAGATCTTCAACACGACAGAAATAGAATGCAAGATCCAACATTTATCAGTAAGATCAGTGTTAGAGAAAGAGACTACGACGAACAAGCTCAAGAGTATTTGAATACTCAAGGTCCAGGGTATACTATAGAAAGACTAATGCCTACTCCTTATCTTGCAACATTTAACGCTGACATATGGACCACCAATACTGATCAAAAATTACAAATATGGGAACAGATCACAGTATTTTTTAATCCTAGTTTAGAATTGCAAAGTTCCGATAATTATATTGATTGGTCTAGTCTTAGCGTAGTTGAATTAGTAAATCAAGTATTTGAATCTAGGTCTATACCTCAAGGGCTTGAATCAGATATTAGTATTGCTACTTTAACTTTTAATTGCCCTATTTGGATTAATCCTCCAGCTAAGGTTAAAAAACTAGGTATTGTAACAAAAATTATTACAAGTGTTTTTGCCAGTGATGCTGTAGGACAAATAAGTGCCACAGGTTCTTACAACGATTTAGCTTTAGGTGATTTATTTAATAGTGATACACTGGTAGGAAAAACTGTTGTAACACCTGGAAATTTTGGTTTGTTGGTGCTTAATAATACAGCTTCTTTGATATATCAAAAAGAAGCAGATGAGACTGGATTTGTTGCAGTTACTGATGTTGACAAGCGTACTAACTGGTATAAGATTTTAGATCTGTATCCAGGGCAGTTTAAGGCAGGGCTAAGTCAAATTAGATTATTACGACCAGACAATACTGAAATTGTTTCTTACATAAGCCTAAACCCTACAGACGATTTTAGTATGCAACTGAATTTTGATGCGGACACAGTTCCATCAAATACAAGTATTGGTGGGAGGGGGACCATAGATGCAATTATTAACCCTCAAACATACAACCCTGATAATAAGGTTACCGGTACTAGATATCTAATACTAGAAGATATAAATGTTAATAGCCAATACGGAAATATAGGGTATGACGGACCTGATGCTTGGAAGAATAATGACGGCACCGACTTTCAAGCAAAAACTAACGACATAATAGAATGGAATGGTACTGGATGGGATATTTTATTCAATAGTTTAACTGTAAGAACACTAACATATATAACTAATTCATATACAGGCATACAATACAAGTGGTCTGATAGCCCAGATGGGTGGGCTTGGACAAAAAGCTTTGAAGGTATATACGAGCCTGCTAGATGGCGTTTAGTACTATGAGAGAAATTATTTGCAGTGGTGGTTTATTTTTAGCTAGAGATACAAAAAGATTTTTGTTCTTGTTAAGAACACAGGGAAAGACTGCTAATACTTGGGGATTTGTAGGGGGTAAAAAAGAGCCGTTAGACCTAACCCCATATGATACATTAAATCGAGAAGTAAGCGAAGAAATTGGTAATACTCCACCTATCAAAAAAATAATTCCCTTAGAACAGTACGCTAGTAATGATCAATCTTTCAAGTATAATACTTATATCTTAATTGTTGATAATGAATTTACACCTGTTTTGAATAACGAACACTCAGGTTATGCTTGGTGTAGTTTTGAAAATTATCCTAAACCGTTGCACCAGGGTGTTAAAGTTACTCTAAATAATAGATTTATAAAAGATAAACTTCAACTTATATTAGACTTGATATAATTTTAATCCTGCGTCTAAACCTGCTAATTTAACCGGAATTAACATTAATTTTGTAGCATTGCCTGTTAAATTATTATTGCCTTTCTTTTCAACTAAAATATTAGCTTGGTCTAAGTTATGTATTTCGCAGAATTTTTTTGCCAAATGACTTAATCTAAATTTTTCATGGTATACACAGTTGATATCTCTAACTGAATGTGTATTATTCAAAAAATATTTAATTATTAAAACTAAATCATCTAGGCTTATATAATCAAAATAGATATCGTTAGATATATTAATTGTTTTTTGTAAAGATAATTTTTTAAAAAATCTAGTCTCTTTTTCTGTGTGATGAAATACTCCAAACAATCTAAAATTATAAAAGTTATCAGTTTCTTTAATTATTCTAGCTATTATGTTTTTTGCTAAGCCATAGCTCGTGTTAGGTAGATAGTTTATTACACTTTCTTCATGAACAAATCTGTTATCTTTAGTAAGATCGTATTCGTAGGCAGTTCCTAAATTAAAAAGTCGACCAAATTTTTGTCTATTATTATAAAGATTAGTGAACATTAATAAATTTTCATTTAGGTATTTAGGATCTGTGCTGAATAACTGTTCTCTACCAACTAAAGCCGTATGAATTACAACATCAAATTGAAAATTATTAAAAAACTCATTAACCTGTTGCGGGTTTAATAAATCTAATTTGTCTTTGCCAACTGCTACTATATTATCGGCTCGTAAATTATTTGCAAGATAAGATCCTACAAATCCTTTTCCGCCGGTAATTAAAATTTTCATATATTAAATTTATAACAACTATCCCAACTTGGATTGTTTAAATCCCTATTGCTTATTATGAGATTATCTGTTATAGCCCAATTAATATTTAAATTAGTATCTCTATAATCAACACCACATTCGTTATGCGGAGCATGATATTCATCAACTTTATATCCTACAAAAGTATTTGGTTCTAAAGTTACGAATCCGTGATAAAATCCTTTAGGTACATATAATAATTGAGGATTTTTTGAATCTAAAATTAAAGAGCAATGTTGTCCAAATGTAGGAGAATTGATTCTAGCATCTAGGATAACATCTTGTATAGAACCATTAAGAACCATTATCAATTTTGCAGGTACAAATTTATCGTTTTGAGAATGCAATCCTCTTAATGTTCCTCGGTGTTCGTTAAAACTCCAAAATTCAAAGACAAAATTGCAGTCTATATCAAAATCTTTCAGCCAACTAGATTTGAACGTTTCAGAAAACCAACCTCGACTATCAGATAGTTTTTTTAGATTAATTAATTTTGGACCAGGTATAGATAATTCTTGCATCATAATTATAATTTATCCTGCAAGAATATTCAAAGAAAATTATTGGATAAACCAAGTTAATCCGTCTGATATTACTCTAATGTTAGAACTAGTGTTTATAAATGCTACAAAGCTTGTACTAGTATCATTAACATTAATTGTATACAGTGTAGATCTATTTCTAATAACTAAATCGTAACCTGCTAGGTCTGGTCCTGCCGGAGGAAGGTATATATCACTGTTAGACATCATAGGCTCGGAAGTAATAATATTTGCCGTAATGTCGTTAATTGCCAATGTTATATTATTAGATACCTGCAACTGACTAAGCTCTAATACAGATTTTCTTATAAAGTCGTTTGCTTGAATAATATCATTAGCAATTAACTTGGAAGAAACAATTGTAGTTCCAGTTCCATTTGGTGCAATTTCTATACTCTGATTTTGAAGTAAAGAAGATAATGTAACTGTTGCACTGTTTATAGATCTAGCAATCTCTATATCGTTAAATGAATTGGCGGTCACTGCACCGTTAACTACTGTAGTTGCAGTTATCTCAACTCTAGTAGAATTAAATCCAATATTGCCAGATCCACTAGCTGTAAAATTTAATCCTTGATTGGCATTATATGCACTAATGGTTAAGTTAGTAACAGTACTATTATCTATAATTAAGTCATTATATCTATTTGCAGATGCATAACCAACTACTGATAAATCTTCATTTATTGATAATCCGCCTACTATATTTGTAACTATTGACGCTGTACCTATAAAAACAGTGCCAGCTCCGTTACCTACTAAGAATAAATTATTGTCGGTGGGTGTAGGCGTAATTTTAGTAAGCGGGCTTAGATTATTTGATATTTCAATTTCGTTAAACCTAACAGCTTCTACGGCGCCTTGAATAAACGTACTTGTGCTAATCGATGCCGATGATGTAGCATCAATAAAAATTGATGTAGTCTGTAAAGTTAGTATTCCCGAACCTGTTGTATTAATAGTTAAATTTTGTGTCGTGTAAGGACGAATGCTTCCTGTGTCTAATTTTATACCATTGTAATGTCCACCTATGAAAACGTTATCCGCTGCGCTTATACCGCCATAGGTTGTTATAGATCCATCGACTGTTGAAGTAGCAGGAGTTGTTCCGTAATAAACTAATTGATTATTATCTAAAGATAGATAATTTGTTCCAAGGTAATCAATAATTAATGCACCACCAGCAGACGAACTGTATAATTCTACATAACCTTGATTTCGTGCCTCAAGTTTAAGTTTTGGCGAATTTTCAGGATTACTACTTCTTGATAATAGGTGCAGGCCGCTTGTTCCAGAAGAATGAATTTGTATTCCTCCTGGAGTTTCTACTAATCCTTTAATTATAGCATTACCTTCTACGGCTAGGCCTCCTACTACATAAACAGACGCAGTGGTCGATAATAACTGTGTAGTTGTATTCCAAAATATTGCTTGAGCAGACGAACCAGCAGTAATTTGTCCGTTGGCATCTACAGTTGTAAACTTGCTAGTATTACGACCTAACAAGTCATCACCTATTGATCCTACAAATAAACCTGCAACAACATTACCAGTTACACCAACTCCCCCGGTTACCTGGATTGTTCCGGTATTTGAATCTGTGGCAGGTATGCCTGCTGTAGCTACTAAACTTGGAACTTCTATTTTTACACTACTTACAAATCTTTCTTCGTTATTTGCATAGGTTATATTTGCTGCGGTACCTTCAATTTCAAAACCTGCTCCTACGCTGATTGCAGTAGTAGTAGAGCCTTTTGCTAAGGTTATAAGTTTATCTGTTATATCTAAATTTGTAGTATTAAGATAAGTTAAAGAACCGTTGACTGTGAAATCTCCTCCAACAGTAAGATTTCCTCCTACATTTAAATTCTCTCCAACACCTAATCCACCATAAGTTATAATAGCTCCAGTATCTGTACCAACACTAGATGTAAGATCTTTGATTATCAGACTACCTAAATTGTTATCATAAGTAAAATCTGGAGAAAATATTGTTGTACTTGTTGATGCTTGGAAGGGAACTTGCCATGTATCGCCACCCTCAATATTGGTAGCAGTATTCGCATATCCACCTTGAGTAATTGTCCAATAAGCTACGGTACCGTCGCTTATTAATTGCGAACCTGCAGGACCAATACCAATGAATCCTGTGGTACTAGTATTAACCTGATAAAGAAGAGATCCGGGTGCGCCTCCTGTTATATTTGTTGTAGAACTTACTGACCCGATTATTGGGCCGTAGAATGTTGCCGTACCATAGACGGTTAAATCTTTGCCTATTATTACACTTTTTCCAAAATATCCACCGCCCAATACTACCAGATCACCGGTTGAACTACTAACTGTTTCGTTGCCGCCGATTAGATATAAACGGTCAAGAACGTTATTAAAATCTCGGCGCCAGCTCTTATAAACAGATATGTAAATGTATTTGATCCCATTTACAATTGCTGTCTGACCGTTTACTGGAGTTAGTGGAAATCCCATTTTATACTATTCCTATTATTTTACTACGCATTCAACTAAGCTATCTTCGCCGTCTTCTAGAGCATAAGCAAATGGTTGTTTGCCATTATTTACAGTGCATCCTTGTCCATTATCTGCAGGCCATATAGCATCACCTTTTTTAACTCTACCTTTAATCTTAACAGGAACACGACCTAATAATGCTATGGCTTGTCCTTCGCTATCGTAATTCATTAAGTAAGCCGGTTTAGCAGAAATAACGCCAAGTACATAATCAGAATTATCTGTTACTATTGTTGCTTCATTAGGTCCGCCAACTTTTACCACTGTACCTACAGGATATTCTTTATCTGTGAGATACTTTTCTGCCACGTCAGCGTACTGAGCTGAAGTTGCAGTTCCTCTAAAGAATCTAGCATACACATCGTTAGAAGCGTTAGTTAGATATAAATCTGCAGAAGGCAAGTTATATCTACTTGGGCTTGCTTGATACTGTAGATAATAGGTATTTGTTGCACCTAAATATACAAAGCCGCCGTTAGCTCTTAGCTGGTTTGAAGTTACTGTAGTACCATCAAATGTAAACGAAGCACTAGTAGCTAATGCGTTAGAAGCATTTTTATATAGTACTTGGTTAGCAGACCCAACTGAAGCAAGGTTACCCGCAGATCCTTGGAATCCAATATTACCTGTACTACCTTGGAATCCAGGAATACCTTGACTGCCTCTGAAACCAGGAATACCTTGACTGCCTGTAAATCCAGCAGATCCTCTAAAACCTGTAGCTCCTATTCCGCCTGTCGAACCTTGGAAACCGACTGATCCCCTAAAACCGGATGATCCTAAAAATCCTGAACTACCCCTGAATCCGTCACTTCCTCTAAATCCAGTACCACCAGTAGAACCTACATATCCAGCTGAACCTCTAAAACCTACAGAACCCGTATATCCTATAGAACCGGTATACCCAGCTGATCCCCTAAAACCTGGACTTCCAATATATCCTAACGAACCTTGATATCCAGTAGATCCTCTAAATCCAGCAGATCCACCAAATCCAGGTCCTGCCGATCCTGTCCAGCCTATATTACCTTGGCTTCCTTGGAAACCGATAGATCCTTGGAATCCCGATGATCCAAAAAATCCAGGACTACCTAAGAAACCAGTTGAACCTCTAAATCCTATACTTCCTGTATAGCCTACGGATCCTTGGAAACCTACACCTGAGCTTCCTTGATATCCAGCCGACCCCCAATAACCAATTGACCCTGTATAGCCAGCTGATCCTTGATATCCAGCAGATCCTCTAAAACCTTCTGAACCTGAGAATCCTGATCCAGCTGAACCTTGATATCCAGCAGATCCTCTGTAGCCTTCGCTGCCTCTATAACCAGCTGAACCGTAGAAACCAATAGCTCCGATACTACCTGCAAAACCTGCAGATCCTCTATAACCTTCAGATCCATAATAACCAGCCGATCCTCTATAACCTTCAGAACCTCTATAACCTGCACTACCTGTAAAGCCTACGCCCTCAGATCCGGTAAATCCAGTTAAACCAAAACTACCTTGGAACCCTTCTGATCCTCTGTAACCAACACCCGAGCTTCCTTGATATCCAGCCGAACCAAAATAACCTGCAGAACCTTGATATCCAGGAATACCTTGACTACCAACGTAACCTTCAGATCCTCTAAAACCTTCAGATCCTGAGAAACCAGTTCCCGAACTTCCCTGGAAACCAGAACTACCTCTATAACCTTCACTACCTCTATAACCTGCAGAACCTTGATATCCAGGAATACCTTGACTACCTAAGTAACCCTCGCTGCCTTGGAAACCTGGATCTCCTTGTTGACCTTGATTTCCTTGAATACCTGCAGAACCTTGATATCCAGCAGATCCTCTAAATCCAGCAGATCCTCTAAATCCAGCAGATCCGTAGTAACCTTCACTACCTCTATAACCTGTTTGACCAATACCGCCTGGGCTACCTACATAGCCCATGCCTGGGCTACCTACATAACCTGCACTTCCTATATAACCAAAACTTCCTGCAAAACCAATTGGGCCTGGGCTACCGACATAGCCTACACTGCCGGTGAAACCTTCACTACCTGTATAACCTTGACTACCTGTAAATCCGCCTCCGCGTGATCCAGTATAACCAAATGATCCAGTATAACCAAATGATCCAGTATAACCTTGGCTACCGGTAAAGCCAGAAGAGCTGCCAGTGTAACCAATACTACCAACATATCCAGGAACAGTACTGGCAGATCCTACGAAACCTACACTTCCAGTATAGCCAATACTACCGGTAAAACCTAAGCTACCAACAAATCCAACTGAGCCTGTAAATCCTCTAATACCAATACTACCAGTGAAACCTACCTCACCTTGACTACCTACAAAACCTCGCGATCCTGTAAATCCTATACCCTGGCTACCGGTATATCCCACTGATCCAGTAAAACCTACTGAGCCGGTAAATCCTGTTATACCCTGACTTCCTACAAAACCAATACTACCAGTAAAACCAATACTACCAGTGAAACCTAAATCACCTCTAGATCCTACAAAACCTGTAGCGCCTCTGGAACCGGTGAATCCCACAGAACCAACATAACCAAGATTACCTTGACTACCTACGAAACCTCTACTACCTGTAAATCCAGGAGTACCTACATCACCCCTAGAACCTACAAATCCCGAGCTTCCAGTATAACCTTGTTCGCCTGCGCTACCAGTATAACCTCGAGATCCAGTAAAACCAAATGATCCAGTAAAACCAATAGGTCCTTGACTACCAGTATAACCTAATTCACCTTGACTACCTTTAAAGCCAGCTGATCCAGTAAATCCAAATGATCCAGTAAATCCGATAGGTCCTTGACTACCTGAGAATCCTAAAGGTCCTTGACTACCAACATAACCTTCAACACCTTGACTACCTGTAAATCCTGCCCCTTGGCTACCAGTGTAACCTATGCTACCAGTATAACCGAATGAACCGGTATATCCAAAACTTCCTATAAAACCAGCACTACCGCTAAATCCAAACTGTCCAATAGGTCCTTGACTACCAGTGTAACCAAATGAACCAGTATATCCTTGATCACCTCTAGATCCTGTATATCCCCTAGATCCTGTATATCCTATGAGGCCTTGACTACCTGTAAATCCGCCTGCTGGTCCTTGAGGCCCAATAGGGCCTTGACTACCTGTGAATCCTACAGAACCCCCAAAACCAAATTGTGCTACTGTAGTTGAGAAAAATGGACCTGTAGTATCTACCCAAACAAATTGAGTACCATCGTCTATATATTCGTAGTGTACATCGTTTACACTGTCATACCATATATCGCCTTCTCTGGCAATGGCATCTAATGGAGGAGTAGAACCTGTATAAAAATTAGGAATTCTAAAACTTGGTCTTCCACCATGATTAATCGGCTGCGGTTCTGGTACTGTTAAACCTTGTAAGAATATTGTCGCTGTAGAATCAACAAATATAACACCATTAGCATCAGCTCGTAATGTAATATTAATTCCCGGCTGAGCAAGTATTGTACCTGTGTTAAAATCTAAATTACCTAAACTACTTGTATAGGTAACTCTACCAACTGCATCACCTACTAATGTAAAACCTGTAGTTGTAGAAGGAGATGGACCCAATGCTGGCTGAGCACCAGAGAGCTGAATAAAGTCTCCGCTTCCCCCTTGTCTAAGTGTTGAGCCGCTTAATAAACTTGGCATTAGGTATTCTCCGTACTCACTTCAATTATTGGTTAGCAGTTTCTAAGACGCTAAGTGTTATTCTTAATGCATTATTATTTTTTGCATAACATCTAACGCTATCTAAACTTTCTAAAATCATCTTACCTGTTGTTAATGAACCTGCATCATTACCGGGTATTCCAAAATCTACAACCATTGGCGTAAATGTATTAGCTGGTTGTCCGCCAAATCCTTGAGCATCGGGTAAGACAGCTAATCTTCTAAAATGTCCAAACGTAACATATTGCGTTTGAGTTGTAATATTTGTTACCTGTGTCATTAATATAATAGAAGTTACACCAATTGGGGCAGTATAGATAGTAGCGGTCGAGCTAGTTGTTATAACTGCTGTTTTCGTTTTGAATGTATTTAATGGTATTAAAGCCATAATATTTCCTTTTAGCCTCCTGTTTCAACAGCTAATATAAATGGTGTCATCTGTGCAAACAGTGATTTGGTAAATGTTCTACCACTTAATACACCAGTGGCCTGACTAATTACTAATCCTGGGCCGATTCTGAAGTCACCGTTTTGATCCGTTGATGTAAAGAATACTTTACCGTTATCAATCTGAGTCACTTCTTGATTTTGTTTAGGATCTGCTATACCTCTCTGTGGTAGTCCGCCGTAAGTAACGCCTGCACCTACATATTCAAAAGTATAACCTAACGCACTCATATAACTTCTTTGATAGAAATTAGCAGTTGCACCGTCTGGGAATAATAATGGATTCCTTACTTGGTCTTCTAAACTTACTATATGGTGTGTATTTGGTCTTGTATAATAACTTAGACCACTGTAAACACTGTTATAATTTCCACCATTGGTTAAATCTAATATAAGCTTATCTAATATTAAACTAGTATCTCTTTTACATTTATATGTTTGTTTAACGCTCATGACATAAATTGCTTGATTTATAACACGTTGAGTTACTTCAGCAACTATAAAATCTCTATTAGCGTTTATCTGTACAATAGCTTCGCTAGCTTGAGGAGGACTTGTTCCTCTCTTTCTCGCTTCTGGGGCCACCGAAGGGCCGTTAGTAACAATATCTATTATTTCGTTAAATCTGTCTGCTAAGAAACCGTTTGCAGCTCCACCGCTTGGGTTAGTTTTGTTTTGTATAACTGTTGGATTAATAGCAATAATAGTATTGTTTGCAACTACGTTCTGAACCAATGTACTCATAAATGTTAGAGCATCTATTTCAGCAGCTACTTGTTGAGCAGGAGGAATAACAGTAGTTCCTGTTGTTACTGCTGTCGATGTGTTGCTGGTTAAAACGTTGTAGTAAGCATTACCGCAGAACAATAAAGTAAAGAATTGATCGTTATCAGCTTCGCCGCCGCCAGATGTTAGTGCCTGATTTAATGTAATTTCTCTCCAACCTATATCAGTAACTACGGTCCCTGTAGCACAGTACCTTGTTCCTGTATTGTCATTAAAACTACCAAACTGATCTCTAATGAAAACAGAATGACCCTTGGCTATACCTTCTGTATCTATCTCAGTTATTTTTATAGTTCCTGTAGTTAATGTTGCTTTGTTAGGAGCAGCCAATAAAAATCCCGGCAAGCCTTGTTCATTTGTATAAGGTGTTTCTACAAAATCACCATTTCCAGTTGTATCTATTAAAATGTTTTTAGGAGGAACAACTTCCATTACTTGACCAATGTGAGGTCTATTTGATTGGTCTGGTAGATAAATTAATACTTCTGCGTTCTGAGGCCAATATCCGTTAGGATAAAACTGTCCGTTAACAGTCTGTCCACCACTTTGGTCAAATGTAGGATATGGAGGGTTGTAAATTGTGCCGCCAAAATCTAAAGGACCTTTACCTTTAGCAACTAAACATAAATTACCAAAGTTTGCGTTACTGTTAGTAATAGAAGCAATACCACCGTCTGTTACTTCAACGTGTGTTGAACAGAAGATTGTAAACACAGAAACTAGCTGTGCGTAGCCATTGTTAATAATGTGTATGCCTCGTCCACCTTGATTAACTTGAGTGAACGCATCATAAACAAAAGAGTTAACTGGAGATCTCTCGCTGACAACACCGCCATCTACTAAACTTCCGCCCATAGCACCGTTTTGATCAACCATTCGTTGTCCCCATTGAACGGCCTCTTGCGGAGTAAATTCTTTATCTTGTTTAGGAAACACCAAAGTTTCGCCAAAATATAATGTAGCGTTAAAAGAAGGACCAATTGTTGCTCTATCTAAAGTTATTTGTTTCAATCCTGCGCTAGCCTGACTGTTTACATAACTTATCGTACCATTGATTAGAGAAGCTCTGTTTGAATTAAGAACTCCTACGGCTGTTTGAACATCCCCTGCGGCCCAGGCAATACTTGGGTTAACTTTTGCAGGTAGACCGCTTAGATTTCCTGCGGTTATAACATTAGTAATAATAGATACAAGGTTAGCTAAAGCAGTTGCTTCAATGCCTGTAGCATTTGCTCCTGATCTATCTTGAGATCCTGTAGACCCAAATGTTCTTGTTACAGCAATGCCTTGAATTACCTGCTGAGCAACAGCGCTCATTCTGTTAAAGGCTGCTACACTTTGAGTTTCTTCGCCTGCAATTGTAGAAGCACCAAATGTAAAATATGCTTCAGCACAGTATCTAGATGCACTATTACCGCCATATAAAATATCATAGCACAGTGCATCAATAATATAACCTATATCTCTAGCACATTTTGTTTTAATGTAATCTGTATATGCAAATCCTACAAATGGTGCAATGTTATAATTCACTTGATATTGCACCCATGCTACAACTTCTGATATAATAAAATCTTTATTTTTAATAAGTTGATCTTTGGCTGCTACAACGGCAGCACTAGCACCGGCTGGATTTGTAAAAGTTACAATAGCAGGAGGATTGCCTTCTAGTACCCTTACTAGTTCGTCGTAGGCAGCATTAGATCTTGTTACAGATGTCGAACTAGCTACTACTAAATTAGCAGAGCTAGCTTTAATATAAGAAATTGCCTGTTTAGTTTGTGCTAATTCGTAGTTTATTACATACTGAGACGATTTAATACCTCTTCGATAGGCATTGCCCGAAGTCACTGCATTGTAATTTGTAGCCAATGCTATATCGTAATAAGTGCCATCTAAAATATAACCTGTATCTCTTCTGCAAAGAGTTTCGTCGTAAGCAAAGTTCTGTACAGAGATAACTTTAGGAGCAATCTTTGTATCATTAAACGATATACCGCTTGCGGCAAACAATCCCGAACCTAAATAATTTTGAGGTGCTGCACTTTCACCTCTCTCCATTATATTTTTAATAATTCCAAAGTTAGAGTTAATATAACTACTTGCACGTTGACCGTTAGCATAATAGGTATTGGTTATTTGTTCAGTTCCATTACCTACTGTTCTTGTAACTAATTTATTTTCAATAATATCTAATGCTACAAGTCTTGCTCTTTCAACTGCGTCAACTGTTTGAGGAATTTGTCCTGTAATATAACTCTTAGTACCTACCCAATAACTAATACCAGATTCAATAGACTTAGTGTTGCCGCCAATAATCAAATCGTAAGTTATAGCATCAACAATTAATCCTGCATCTCTTGAACATTTAGCTCTGTTATAATCAAATGCAAAAAATTGATCTACAAATGCAACTGTTTCTGCTTGGATAAAGTTTCTGTTAGCAGCTAGTATTTTAGCCGCACTTTGAACTGATGTACTAGTAGAAGCTGAAACTGCTATAGGGCTTGGTGGAGAAGCTACTATAGGACCATTACCTATAATATTAGTTATGATATCAACCTTACTAACCGCTGTTGCTATAGTACTTGAGGTAAATGTAGAAGTATCAAAGACTTGTTTTTCAGTAGTCTGATAAGGAGTAACAGCTTCACCTCTTATAATAGCAGGTATTATTGTCCTTATTCTATTAAAGGCTGCAATAGTACCAGTAGTCTGGCCATAAATTGCACTAGTTCCTGCTGTAAATCCGTAATAATAGACACCGCATTGAATACTTTGTTTGTTACCGCCGTATAACAGATCAAATGCAATACTATCAATAATATATCCTGCATCCCTTGCGCATTTAACTTTATCGTATACCCAACCGACAGTTTTAGTTGCGTCAACATATGAAATAACTTCTTGCTGAATGTAGCTCTTATTTGCCTGTAGAATTTCAAATGCCTGTTTTACATCTCTTTGGAAATCGGGTGTAATAGAATTAGGAACAATTTTATCTGTAACGCCAGTGATACCATTTTGTATAATATCTAACATAGCGTCAAATTTCTGTCCAACTAATGTATACTCTTCTAATGTTCCTGCCGGTAAAGATGTAACCTGTGTACCGGTAGAATAACGAGGATTAGAAGTATCATTTAATACTAATTTTTGGCATAAGCTCTTAGCATATATCCAAGCATTGGTCGTAGTTGATTCTTGACCAGGTATAACTGTATTGCCTTGATTCCAATACATTAGTCCAGCAAATGTGCTTTGACTGTTGTCTGTTGTTGGAAACAGTATATCTTGTACTACAGCATCTACTATCAATCCAGAATCTCTATAACATTTAACTTTGTTATAACTATTCTGTCTGAAGAAAATATCGTTAGTTCTTGCAATGACTTCTTCTTTGACAAACTCTCTATTTGCCTGTAAAATATTAAATGCTCTAGTAATATTTGTAGAAGTACTTCTAGTTAAATTAATAGGCACTTTTGCAGGAGCAACACCCGGACCGCTGGTAATAATGTTAACAATGTTGTTTAAATAATTTGTTAACAATGTAGCTTCTGCACTAGTTGCAGCTGGTAGAGATCTATCTTGTGTAACTTTAGTTTGTTTTGTAGGTACGACAATATTTTGTACTAAACTTTGTACAATGTTTGTCAATGTATTATAGGCGTAGATAGTTTGAGGTATAGTTCCGGCAATGGCGCTTGAACTTCCGTTGAAACTATAATAGTATACACCACTTTGTATAGCCTGTTTGTTACCGCCGTATAACAAATCAAATGCTACACTATCTATCATAAATCCTACGTCACGATTGCATTTTGCTACATCATATGTAAAGCCAGTAGTTTTATTTTGTTCTACCCATGCAACAACTTCTGCCTGCATATATGATTTATTAGCAATTAAAAGATTGTAAGCATTTACTACAGAAAAATCTGTGCTGGTGCTACCTCTATTTGGTATAATTCTATTAGTAACACCAACAGTACCGTTAATTATAATATCTAAAATTAAGTTAAATTCTGATTCTAAAATTAATTGTTCTTGTACAGACCCAGTAGGTAAATTTGTAACTTGGGTAAGAGTGGACTGATATCTTACGCCAGTTGTACTTAATGTTACTATTTCTTGTGCTAAACTGCTTAGGTAACTAATAGCACTGGTAGTTGTAGTTAGTTCATTAGCAATGTCGCCAGTGTATCCATTTTGATCCCAGTATTGCAAACCGGCAAATGTGCTTTGAGACAAGTTCGCAGTTGGAAATGATAAATCAAAACTGATTGCGTCAACAATTAATCCCAAGTCTCTCTTACACTTGTCTTGATTATAATTTATACTTGAATATTTTACATCAGTATAAGCAGTTACTTCGTTCTGAATAAATGCTCTATTGGCTTGTAACAATACTTCGGCACTGATTATGTAAGCATCAGGTCCTTGGCTTTTTGTAATTTTAGGAGCAACACTTGGTCCTCTTCCAATAATATCTGTAATAATGTCAATATTATTTTTAAATCCAGGACCAGCTACTGATCCTTCGTCTAATGCAGTATTAATTACTTGAGGTTTAGTAACTGTACCAAATGTAGTTACTGTAGAATTTATAATTACTCTTTGTGTTAAAGAATTTACGTAATTAATGGCAGCAATAGTTTGAGGCTCTTGACCTACAATAACACTAATAACACCTTCGTAATACGCCAACCCGCTTTCTACAGATTTTTCATTACCGCCAAAAGTTGTATCATAACTAACATTTTCTAAAATTATTCCAACGTCTCTGTAACACTTAGCTTGACTGTAACTAAAGTTTTTCCATATCGAACCAGTAGTAGCAGTAGCTATTTGGTTGCTGATCCAATTAACAGTTTGTTCTTGAATAAAACTCTTATTTGCTAATATTAATGTTCTAGCATCAAAGAATCCTAAATTTTGAGGACCTGCATTAATACTGTCACCTACGGCTATCGATCCAGTAGTTAAACTAACTATCAATGTTGTAGTATTTGCTGGCCAAGATGCAACTCCTACAGCACTAGGAATTTGTATTGTTTGATTAGGTAAAAACATTGTACCATCTTTGAGCCAAGGTCCGCTTTCGTTGGTACAGTTTTGAATGTAGGGCGATCTAAATATATCAATCTTTTTCCCGCCAACCTGAGGAGGAAATGCTGTACAGTAAGCTCCCCTATTAAATCCACTGGCATTTTCAATTGGTAATAAACCGCTTCTTCCTCCGCTCATTTGAAGCTGGGCAATATAACAGCCAGACTGAACGTGAAATAAGTCTTGTGTTTTATTAATTGGTTCTACAAAAGTTGTTCTTAAATCGCTGCCAATGATACTTGTAAAAGGCTGCATTAAAATTGGATTGTCTTCGTAATAACGTCCTGGGGCTACTTTAATGCTAGTACCTGGTTTATAAAGTGGACTCTTTACTGCGCCGCTGATTGTTCTACAAGCTCTAGTAGAATCCATAGCAGCACCATCGTTAGTATCATCACCATCCATTGTTACATACAATACATTTGTAACAACAGGAGCAGTACCTAATGATCCTTTAGAACTGTTAACTCGTAGTTGAGCATTGATTTCTAAAAGACCCATCTCTGGGGTTATACTAATATTATTTTTAGAAGTTACTTTATCTGTAACAACTTTATTTAGATATGCTTCTTTCCATGATGCACCAGACGCTCCTAAATTATAGGTATTGTCTAATGCTGGAATAATGTTGCTGTCAACTTCGGCAACTATTTTTAATCGATCAGTGGGAACATTACCTAATCCTATGTCGCCGTCAGCTGTAATATTTCCTGTAGCGTGTAAATCGCCAAATACTGTTGTATTACTTTGTAGATTGATATCATTACCGCCCGATGGGGCAATGTTCACAGGACCAACAGTGGAACTAACTGTATTGGTGCTGATAAAGATTTTACCGATAGTACCGTAACCTAGGCCGCCGCCATTGTCAACAACTCTAAGTATATCACCGTTTATAGTACCGCGTACATCTAAATCGTACTGTGGATTATCTTGTCTAATACCAACTTTGTTACCGACAACGTTAAGATAAATTAATGGAAATTCAGTGCTGTTTCTGTTATAGAAAGCTAGATCTATATCATCTCTGAATAGATTCTGAGCTAGTAACGGACCTGATATACGACCAATCGGCATGAACGCTCCTCAACAAGGGTATTTCACCCTAGAACCACCTTACATTGCGGGTTTACCACAGTTAGTTCTGCCAAAATACACGGCATCAGACTTATTTAGTCCAAAGGTCTGTATTCTAAAGTTTAGGGGTTAAATGGAGGATAGTTACCGTCAAATCCTAAAAGAGCAGTAACAGTTTTTGTAGGAGGTGGGCTAGTAAATCTTATTAGAACATTAGTACCTGTTCCTTGAATAAGACTGTAATTTGTCACAGGAATTTGGTAAACATTTTCAATGTAAACCATTACATTCTGCGGACGAGTGTATTCGGTATAGTTTTCGCCTGAACTAAATCTTAGTGGACCAAAATCTGTTTTGGCATAATCTCCTAAACCTAAATTCTGTGCTGTAATAGGTGCAGGTCTAACGGTGCGTACAATTTCCCAACCTCGGCCGTCGCCTAATGAATTGTATACTTCGTATTCATTAGACACATCATTATATCTAATCTGGCTTTCTCTTTGAAGACCAGGTCTATCAATATTTCCGCCTTTGGGAACTTCTAACGCAACCTTAGTGTTAGTAGTGATACGGTTGTCGTTAAGTACAGCAAATTTATCACTCTGTACATTAGATTGATCAAGTGGTAAACGTTTATAAAATTTCATATCTGAACAGAACTAACAGTAGCACAGACAATTTGGTCTGCGTTGGCTGGAGATGCTTGTGCCCATACTGCATCACCGGATGCTAATATTAATTTTTCCGTATCCATAACAAAGGTTTCAGTGCGAGGAACAGTGATCTTATTTAAAACTAAATTTGTAGTAGCAGGAACACCGCCATTGGGGACTACAAACACATCAAGATCGGCATCGAATGCAACGTTAGTATTACAAAATATAATAGTTGTAATAGCAAATTCAGTCCCTGTACTTGCAAAGAAAATTCTAGTAGGACTAGGATTAGAAATCATTGTGTTATTAATCGCCATGTTTAAACCTTTAAAAGATTATTCCGTAAATAATTGCTCTTTTACGACTTACAAATTCATCACTTCTATTTATCGCAGTAAAGTAAACACCTGTTCCACCGCCGCCTACTGTTGAAGTAGAATAAATGTGAGTCATATTTGGTTCTTCGTAAACATCGCCAGTGTGTCTTAGTCCTAATCCTGCATTAACAATAACAGTTCCCGTACCAACCGGAGTTAATTGTAGGTCATTACTTGATCTTCCGGCTAATACTTGTATATTTGTATCATTTATTAACAAACCTTGAACTTGAGCCGAAATACCTTCTAATCTAAAAACTCTATTAGTATTAGTGCCTAAATAAGCACTAATAGATCTTATTACATTAAAGTATGGATCCGATGGTACAACATCGCTGTCATTTATTTCGACATAGGTATTTCCGACTTGTAATTTTCTTGCTAATTCGTTACTTACAGATGCTCTATCATCTACGTATTTTTTATTTGGAATATCATCATCATCTAACACACGCTGTTCATAATTCAGCGTACCTCTAACGTTCATTACAGCCGTAGGATTCTCTTTACCAAAGATATTTAAAAAGTTTAATGACGGATCAACTCGAATTGCGTTTAACTGTAGAGCAGATCCAAACTTTCCTAAACTAGTAGTAGCAGCATCTAATTCCCAAACACCCCTGTATAAAGCTACATTATCATAAGCCCAGGTACGAGTATCGTCAAAGATAATACTTGCTATGCCGGTTGTAGTATTGACACCAAAACCCCTATCAATAGCAATTCCTGCTCTACCTTTTGTTACATATGTGTTTGTTTCACCGGCATTAAGATAAATTAAGTTATCTGTAATATTCGTGTTTGTTGTAGCAACATAAGTTGTACTACCAATAACATTTAGATCGCCGTATATAGTTACTGTACCTGTATTAGCAGAAACAATAGTAGATGTACTTGTTAGATCAAAAACAATTCCGCCATTTTTGGCAATAACTAGGTAGTCACCTGGAACTCGAACTATACTGGTGGTTGGCATTCATTTGTCCTTTTTGATATTTATCGTTAATGGACTCGTAATCTTACATAGTCTAGTAAAGGAGTAGAATTATGAGGGAAAGAAGGATGACTTTGAAATCTTATTCCAATACCGAAGCTCGAACTTTGAACATTGATAGAAGATAAGTTTATCCCCCAATTATCAGTTGAGGTTCCGTAAACTTTAAACATGTCCAATGCTAACGTTGATCTATTTTCACCTATCCATTCGTTATTATATCTAAGTTGTACAGTATCATCGGTTATCCGGCCTCCTCTATTCATATGAATTTCAGCTTCTATTCCAGTAATTATTTGAGGAAGATTAATAAAATTAAACCCAGTAAGGTAAAGATACCAAGTTTTATTTTTTATAGCAGAATTTTTACTAACTGCTATATGTACAAGACTTTTATTTGTTTTAGTAAAATTGCTGTCGGCCGCTCTTAAAAAAACAAAATTATTTACACTGTCCCATTCTATGTGACTAGGATCTTCTGCTGTTTGAGTTATTATTGTAGGGTAAGTCCAAGTTGTAGGCATGATAAATTATTTATGAGAAAAAAATAGCTGCCGAAGCAGCTATTTTAGAATGCTTAATAATTAAGCGTTAGCAATACTTACTACAGTACCAGGCAATGCTTTATTTGTTCCTGAAGCAGAACCAAATGTCCAACCTGCTTGATCATTTGTAGCATAGACATATGCTGTGTTCATAGTTCTACGTGTTAATCTGGCTTCTCTATTAGTTAATCTTGTTACCCAATAGGTACTACCGTTAGCATCTGTTGCTACTAGATACATTTCGCCTCTTGCAGGGCTATTAGTTGCAACTAATTTACATGCACCGTAACCTTGACTATTTCTTACATAGTAACGACCTGTTCCTGTTTGTTTTACAATATCGCCGCCATTAATAGCACTACCGCCTGTATTGGCTGTACCGTTACTGGCTGTTGGAACCCATGCTGTAAATGTTAGAGCATTTTGAACAGATGATGTTAAAACAATTGTATATGTTCCAGAGCTTTCAGCGCCGCCATCTGGGTCAACAACGTTCATAAACATTGTAGCAGTTGATGTATAACCGCTACCGGCTGTATTTATTGTGATTCCATTTAATGTTGTACCGCTAATTACTGGAGTAGCAGTAGGTGCTACACCACCAGTGATCTGAGGTGCAGAAAAACTAACCACAGTAGTAGCAGTAGCAAATCCTGTCCAGCTTCCGCCTAGTACTACAGCGGCAACTCCTTCGCCGCCTACTCCTGCAGAAGTAGTATTACCAAAAAATTTATCTTTTAAAGGACGTCCCATTTGTTTTCTCCTTAATTTTATGAGCGTTCTAGGCTCTACGCGGCGGGGACCGCATAAACCCACTTGGGCCTAATATTTAACAAAAAACCCGCAACTTGCGGGTTTCTTGTAAGTGCTTATATAAGATCCAATTAACGGAAGCTTACTGTAGAACTTGTAATTGCAACCTTACCTAGGTAGTCGGCAGCGTTACCTAGAGATGATGCTGTGTTATTCAACTCAACATATCCGTAACGTGTTAAGAAACCAACTACTGGTTCGAATGTTGTTGGATCTAGAACAACACCAGAACTCATTAGAGGAATATATGGGCAATAGAAAGCGGCAGCGTCAGCTTCGCTTGAACCCTTATAACCAATTAGAACTTGGTTGTTATCGCTAGAATCAGCTAGATATGCATCTACATATACACGCATTGCGCCATTTAGCGTACCAACGAACTTGGTGTTTGTTGGAGCTTCGAATGTGCCTTCTGTTGTTCTTGCGAATGCAGAAGTTGTTGCGCTCTGTAGAATTGTTAGAGCCTGGTTACTAACAACTGCCCAGTTACCAGCGCCACGACGTGTACGCTGAGCGATCAAGTTTGCAACACGGTTGATTTGAATTGCTAGAGCAGCATGTTCGTCACCAACGAATGTAGCAGTACCAGATACTAATGACTGGTCATATGTCTGTTCTACGCTGGCTAAACCACGTAGAGAAGCTAGGATTTCCTGGTCGATCTCAGCAGTAATTTCTTGTGCTAGAGCGGCCATGATTTCTGCTTCGATATCAATGCCTTGTTGTGCTTGAGCATCTTGAGCAGCTTCGAATGTCCAACGAGCGCTTAGTTTGCGGCTCTTGGCTTCTACTGGTGCTTTCAAGATTTGAATGCTCATACGCTTACCTGGGTTACCTTCTAGAGCGCTGGTTGCAGCGGCTTTAGGAGTAGCGTCAACGCCATTACCAGAATAAGCAGCAGCAATTTTGAATGGGCTTAGAGCCTCTTCACCTGCGATAATTCCAGCGTTTGCGTCAGCATCAGCATAACGAACACGTAGAGTATGAATTTGACCAACTGGACCGGTCATTGGCTGAACACCAATGATTTCGTTCGCAATAACTGTTGGCATAACACGACGAATAACTGGCAGAATAACACGGTTAAGTGTTGCAACGTTACCTGCGCTAGTTGCGCCTGCTGTTGCAGCTTCTGCTAGATGCTTACGTGTGTTTTCTAAACAAACACTCATGCTTGCTTTACGGTTACCGGATAGGCCTTCAAGCAGAGCTTCTTTGGTCTCTGACCATCTTTCATTTAATAGTTGTGACATTTCCTATTGTCTCCTTGAATTATTTTAGACCCGCCAACTTACGGATGTCTAATATATTATCTAAGCCTACCTCTGGCTTGCTTTGTTTATCACCAGTAACTTCGGTGCTTTCTTTCAAAACTGTTTTCACAGGTTTCTTTTTCTCGCCTTCAATAACTGCGGGTAGGTATTTGTCGTATGCATCACGTAGTCTAGGAGTTTTTACACTCTCAAGCAACGATTGCATAACTTCTCTTTTGTCAGCACCTAATGGAGCTAACAGTTCAGCCATAACAGCTTTACGTTCCATTAAATCTTTAGCAACACGAATTTCGCGATCTTTGGATTCAACGATTGTAGATTTTTCTGCAATAGCTTGTTTTGCTTCTGATAATTCTTGTTCTTTCTTTTGAATTACCTTTAACAATTTACTTGTTTCAGATTTTTCATTTAGATAAGAACTAGAATATTCTTGTGCAAATGCTTCAAATAAACGACGTCCAAAATTGTTTTCTCTTGCACTGTCAATATCTTCTTTCAACTGGTTAATCTCAGCTGTTAGATTCTTTGCCACTACATTTTCTACAACTTTAGCACTGCGTTCAATAAACTTCTTTTTAACTTGTTCAAATTGTGCCTTAGCTTCACGAACTAGCTTAACCTTAGTTTCTGCTAGATCACGTTTGTCAATGGCAAATTCTTTGATCTCTTTAGCTAAAGCATGAACAACAAACTGCTCTAGTTTATGGAAATTTTCTGTAACTTTTTTACGATCACTTTGGAATTCCACGAGTTCTTTTCCTAGCTGACTTAGAATGAATGATTCCATTATTTTAGAATCTTCAGTCATCTTGCGTTGATAAGCTACTTTAGCTTCCGCTAAAGCTTTCTTATCTTCTGCAAGTTCAGCCATTTCCGCGGCCAATCTCTCGCTTAACATCTTGTCGATAGCTTCAACCATAACACCTCGATCGTGTGTATATTTTTGAGCAAACTCTTCACGAAGTTCAGCGGTGACCTGGTCGCGATTCTCTTGAATCTTTTGGGCAAAAGCAGTTTCGATAACAGATCTTGTTTCATCTGTCATTATACCACTCTCAACCAATTGTTTGAATGCGTCCAACATCACGTCCTCCTATACGGTTATTTCAAACCGTTAATTATTTTAAGCATCGCCTCACGGAGATACTTTTGCTTCTTAGGATCTTCTCTAGTTTCTACTGCTGTCCTGTATGCTGCCAACCCGCCCCGTGTATTCATTAAATGTTCGTACACTGGTGTTGGATAAGCCCCAGGAGCACTAGGTTGAGCTACTATATCCACTGTTATGATTTCAAACTCAGAAACTTCGCCACTCATATCGTTAACGTTTCCGCTACCTCTAGAACTGACTCCAAGTTTTACACCACTTTCTAACATAGTGCGAATTAAGTTGCCCATTGGTGTAGGTAAAATTTTCATTTTACCATATCCATTTGGACCTTCCATCCACATCTGAGTAATCATATGGGATACACGATCTAAATTAACTTTAAGATCATCTGGATGGTCAACTTCACCTAAAACTGAATAACCATTTTGTATTTGATCATTTAGAGTTTTTACAGCAATTTCTATTTCCTTAACAGGATATACTCGTTGGTTAGCATTACGAATGCCACCTTGAATAGCTATCCCTTTAAGGTAAAGATTTTTTCCGTCTTTATCATCAGACTCAAGCACAGCTTGAGCCTGGTCAAAACTTAAATGTTCTCTTAGATATTGCATCTATTGTTCTCTTATTGACCAACTATACTCTTGGTATTAGCTGATTGTTCACCGGCGCCTTTCTTTTCTGCACCGTGACCTTGAGAAACTTTACTTAATGTTTTAACACCGTGTTTGGTGCCATTTACATTATGTGTGCCACTCTTGGTAAACTCGCCTTTGGCTTTTGGTGTTGCACCACCTTTTTCTTCTCCGCCTTGAGCAATATTAGATGCACGAGCATCGGAAGCTGGACGACCTTTAGCAGAGCTTACTGGTCCTGCTTTACCGTCACCTTCTTCTGCTTTGCCTTTTTTCTCGGCACCATGACCATCACTTACTTTTTCTGAATATTCGCGAAGTCTACGACCTTCTGCAATTCCCATCATTAGATCTTCATCTTTTGGTTCGCTGTCGCTGTCATCTTCGTCATCAAATTCCATGTCGGCAGCATCGTCATCTGCTGGCATTTCACTGTCCATATCGCCATCTACTTTGGCTAATAGGTCTTGAAATTCAGCATGAAGTTGAGATACTACATCAAGGATTTGTTTTTCTCCTTGACTAACATCACCACCTTCTCCGCCATCCATGTCCATGTCCATAGCGTCTTTGTCTTCTACACCTTTAACTAATGCATCGCCGGCATCGCCGCCAATTTCAAGTGTAGTTTCTTCGTTGTCCATTTCATAGGACTCGTCTTGTTCGTCGTCCATATAAGCTTCTTCTACGGACTCGTCGGCGTCTTCTGTTTCTTCTTCTACAGACTCGTCGGCGTCTTCTGTTTCTTCTTCTACTGATTCGTCAGCATCTTCTGCTTCCTCAGCAATCATCTGTTCATAAATTTCTCTAGACTTCTCAACAACGATCTCATGGAATAATTCATTTGCCTTATCCATTTCCTCGTTGACAAGATAATCTAAAAGTTTTTCAAACTTTTCTGACATTGCGGGTCTCCTTAATTAGCTTGGCAAGGCTGTCGAGTATATTTACAGCCAAGATGATATACTTATGTGAAATAGGCCAAAAACGAGCCGTTTTAGGCAAACAGACGCAGAGATTTACTCTGGATTTGACATGTTTTATGCAAAAATATTTATTTTTAACAAAGATGAGTTATAATTACAGATTATTCTGTTGGTTCAGTGGGTGTAGCATACATTGTTCTAACTAATTCTAAGTCAGCTTTACTTTCTTGCTCTCTAGCATCTCCTGCTTTTCGAAGATCGTTAAGCATTTTTAATGTAAGTCTACTTTTTCTGAGATCAGAACTTTTAATCACACTAGTATCATCAGAAGAATCATAGCGATCATTATTACTAAGATCGGCTTTGTCTTTGTCAAAATAAATGAATTCTTGCAATAGCATAAAAATATTTAGCTTATTGAGGTGGTACTTCTGTGCCTGGTGCAGCAGTTTCATTACCAAGATCGCCTTCTAAATCATCTTCGGGCTCAGTAGCTCCTTCTAAACCTTCAATGTCTCCGGCTATCCCTCCGGCAGTAATACCTGCACTACGTAATTCTGCTTGAGAACTTAAATTTGTGCCTTGATCTAAGTTTTCTTCTCGCCACATACGTTCATTTTCTGCAATTTCTTCAGTAGTCATGCCTAAGAAACGTTTCATTGCAAAACGTTTACTCATAAATGGTATTTCAACTAATCCTGTAAAAGTTGTTACCCTTGCTGTATCCATTTCTGCCTGGCGATAAGCAGCAAAATTCTGCGGAGGATTAAACTTAATATCAAATAAATTACGATCAACATTGATACCTTTGGTGCTAAGATACATCTTAAATTCTGTATCAAAAGGATCGTTTAATAAACTTTGTAATCGTTCGCAGTATTTGTTAAATCTAAGTTCTTGAATGTATGCTGTTCCAACTCTACCATCATTAAAGTTAGATCCTCCGTCGTCGGGACCAGTAGGTAGATAACTGCTAGGAATGCGTAAAGCCCTAAACAGCTTATTAGTAAAATATCTAAGATCATCAATCTCTCCCAAATTAGTTCCGCCAGGTAATATTTCTACCTTAGAACCACGGCCTTCTGCTGTCTGTGGGAAGAAGTAATCTTCGTTAATGCTCAATGGATTGTAGGCTGCGTCTATAACACTTTGACTGCCACCACCTGCGCTAGGAATTCTACGTTGATTAACTTCGTTTTTAACACGTTCAACAAAACTCATAGCAATATGGCTAGGCATATTACCTACGTCAATATAAAATACTCGACGTTCAGGAGCACGTTGAACACGATAAATGATAATAGCATCTTCTAAAAGTTCTTTTTGTTTGTAAACTTTGAAAATAGTTTCCATTAGGCTATTTCCAAATGGAAAATTGTTATCTAGTCCTTCACTTAAACTAATGTGTATAACATGCTCGGCTTCTATAGCATGTTGATTTTGGCTAACATTAAATCTGCTACCTGCGCCTTGGGGATAAGCGCCAACCATACCCCGCTGTTGTGCTCCGCCTGTAACATAAGCAGTACCTCCCGGTACTACATTTTGATTAGTAGGATTAATTTGAGTAACTGTTAAGTTATTAAAATTAGGATTAAGATCTCGAATATGATACTGTTCCGGTTTTTTACCTTCTGATTCATTAACAATAATTTTATCTACTTTAGCAGGATCAATATAAAACCATTTTTGAGTTTCGGGATCTCGAATAAAAAATGTGTCGCCATATTTGAAACAATTTCTTACTAGCTTAAAAATCCTAGTTCTAAAATTATTCATTTTAGACCATTGTTGTAGATATTTTTTAATTATAGTAATTTCTGTAGTAGTAGCTTGATCTTTAAAAAATACCTGAAACGGAGTACCGTTTTCCTCATTAATTTGAGTACAAAATTCTGCTAGAATATCAAAGGCAGCATTTACTTCACTGTCAGTATCCATAGCATCATATTGAGCATAACGCTCTAATCTATTAGGATGTCCAGAATAAAGATCAGGTAGATAACTGCTGTAATTACTGCGTGTAGGGCTAGCACTTGACGATGTACTACCAACTGGACTTAGTTGGCCGCCGTTGCTAACAGGAGTAAAATATTTTTTCCAACTCACTTTGTTTTTCCTTATTATGCAAATGCATCGCCACTTAGGGCTTTAGTCGCATCTACATTGCGTTTTGTATATTCAGCTACCTGTTTCATTGTCTGTAACATTTGACTGTTTACACTATTTAATTGTTCTACAAGACCTTTAAGATTATTTGCCGCTGAACCATCCATTAAACTAGACAATTGGCTAGGAGTCATAACAGATTCCTGACCGTGTAAAGTCACATTTGTACCGTTCCCAAAATCTTCAAACAGTTTACCAGTCACTCCGTAGCTGCCAAATGCTCTACCGCTTAATGCCTTTGTTTCTGCTTCTATTCTGTTTACGGCTGCTCGATTGGCTACAGTTTCCATACCTAAAAAGCGACCAACACCTTCTATACCTCTAGCTAACCCAGATTCTGCTTTTTGATACCATGCCATGCTATCCCAATTTTTTTTATCTTGTGCTAGTGCTTGTTGATCTGGACCAGCAGACATTTGAGTGTAAACGCCTGCTATAATTTCTTTTACGCCATCTACAATATCTTTAATGATTTTTGCTCGTCCTTCCGGAGTGAAAAGATTTTGTATAAATGTAGAAATTTGTCTAGCTATTTCTGGTAACATTGGAGTAATTTTATTCATTAGAGGAAATAATAATTTTTCACTTAGGGTTGTTACTACCTTGCTCATTTCAGCGTTAAATGCTTTCATTTTTTCTTCTGCATTCAACATTGCTTGTAAACTTGCATCTCTAGTAGCCGCATCTTTTTCTTGAGCAGCTTTTTCAGCGGCCACCTGTTGAATTCTTTGATCTAATGTCTCTGCTCCTGCATTTTTTAATGCTGTAAAATTCTTAGCTAAAGGTCCAATACTTTCTGCAACGTTTTCTCCTTGAAGAGCTAAAGCTTGCATAGGCTTAGCAATTCTTGGATACGCTTCTGCGGCAGAAGTTTGTAACTCGGCAATACGTCTTACACTTTGAGATTTAAATTGCTCAACAGAAACAGCAGTGTTCATAGCCATGTCTGTTTGATCTCTTAATTTACTTGCTAATTCTCCACCTAATGCAGTTAATAATTTACCTTGCTGTCCTTGAACAGCAATTCCCATTGCCTGAGCTTTAACGATTTCAGCGCCACCTTTGCCTGCAACACCCATAGCTTCTTGAACCTGAGTCTGTAATTTCTTAGCCTGTTCGGGATCTAATGTTGCCAAGAATGCTTGGAAATTAGATTCTTGCATAGCTTCTTCTAATTCTTTTTGCTGCGCTTCTCTAGATTTTCCAGTAATTCTGGCTAACAAATCTAATTCTTTACCGTAGGCTACTGCGGCTTCTGCTACACCTTTATAATCATTTTGTTGCTGTCTATTAAGTCCGCCAACGGTTCTTGCATAGCTTGTAGTAAGTTTGTTTAGATCTTCATAACTGTAGCCTAAATTCCTTAATTGTTCACCAAATCCGCCACTTCTTGTAATTTCTAAGTTAATATTTTTAAGATTTTTAGCACCTTGATTAGCAGTAGTACCAATAATAGCTAACGTATCTGAACTTTGTTTTAAATTTTGTACAAAAAAATCTAAAGAAACTTTTGATTGTAATGCGGTTTCTCGAAGGACATTTAATCCTGTGCCAAAATTAATACCAGACTGAGTTAATGATCTAAATTGATCTAAAGTTTCAGTTTGGACTTTTGCTAAAGCAGAAAATAAATTAGCTACTACTCCAATAATAGGAAGATCTTTAAAAGCAGAAAATAAATCTTCTATCTTTGCACTACCTAAAGATGCTTTAGCACCAAAATTAACTAAGTTACCTGCTGTAGCTGTCACACCGTTAGCTAAGTCAGCAAGTACACTGCCTACCATATTTCCTACGCCACCGAGTTTACTAGTCTTCTTAGCAGTATCTTCTGCGGCATTACCTAAAGCAGCTAATTTTTTTTCTTGCTCTGCAATTAATTTAGGATCTATACCTGCTTTCTTAGCCAATGCTGATAAGAATGTAGATTGAGTTCTTCCCTGGCTCCTAGCTTCCTTGAGCAGTTGCTCAAGGATTTGTTCCATCGCAGCAGTGTCTATTCCGGCCATTGTATTTTTCCTGGTTATCTACGTATATAAATATATCGAGAGAGTGATCTAAACTTATTTATCGGAACTAAAATATGGATTCTACAGCCGTAAAGAAAATAAATCCGTTGACTAGCTTAATGCGTCAACCAAAAATCTACATAAGATTGCCTAGTAACGGGCAATATTGGACTGAAGGAAGTCTTAATCAAACGACGAATGGAGAATACCCGGTATTCTCTATGACGGCTAAAGATGAACTTATGTTAAAAACTCCAGACGCATTGCTCAACGGACAAGCAGTTGTGGACGTTATTCAAAGTTGTATGCCTAATATTATAGATGCATGGGCCATACCTAACATAGACATAGACGTTATTTTAATAGCTATACGTTTAGCAACATTTGGCGAAAATATGGACACTACTATCAACATAGGTGAAGAAGATATGACCTATACTGTTAATCTGAGAGAAGTGTTAGATAGACTGCAAAATCAAATTTCGTGGCAAGAAAGATTAGAAATTGGCAAAGAAATGGTCCTGTTTATTAAGCCAGTTAACTATGCCGTAGCCAGTCAGACTAGTATTCAAAATTTTGAAACTCAAAAAATTCTTAGTTTAGTCAACAGTTCTCAACTAACAGAAGAACAAAAAATAGAAACATTTAGAGAAAGCTTTAAAAAGCTCACATCTATCACAGTCGATGTTATTAATAGCAGTGTGTATAGAATTGAAAGCATAGCAGGAACCACAGAAGATCCAGATCATATTAAAGAATTTTTAGAAAATTCAGATGCTCATATATTTGATAGCATTAAACAACACCTTGAATTGATGCGAGAACAAAACGGCCTTAAACCCATTAAGGTAAGACCTAGTCAAGAAATGATAGATAATGGTGTATCAGAAGAAATCGAGATTCCTCTAACTTTTGATCCTGCAAATTTTTTCGCATAAGGCTTTTATCTCTTAGCATCGAAGAAATACTCCAGCTTTCTGAAAAGCTAGAAAAAGAAATAAAAGCCGTTAAAGAAGAACTAATAAGACTATGCTGGTTTATGAGAGGCGGATTAACACTTGAAGAAGCTTATAATACAGATTATCAAGATAGAGAAATCATAGCCAAACTTATTGAAAGTAATTTAGAATTAACTAATAAAACTAAATTACCATTCTTTTAAAGACGCTGTCCTAAGAATTTACTGTAAAATTCAGATTCTGTAGTAGGCGCCGCCGGAGCAGGAGCTGTTGCACTTCCTGCTAACTTAGCAAATAGCTTTTTGTGCTGATCAGAAATAGTTCCACCTGCTTTGACATACTCGTCCCAAGATTTTTCAAGTTCTTCTGGATTAGCAAATGCATTATTACTAGGTACTTCAGCTTTAGGCTGAGCAGGTTGACTAAATTGCGTTAAATCTACAGTCTGTGCTGGCAGTGTACCAGCCTGTGCTTGACGAATTTTGCTATAGTTTTTCTGTACAACATCTCTGATAATTTTATCAATGTTAACAGCATTTAGCTGGGTTTCTTCTTTAACCACACCCCCGCTTTTAGCTATCCTGGCAGCACGTTTACGTTGAGCGTTTGGCGTTTGGCTAACTACTCCAGGAACTTTACCCCCTGTTCTTTTCGGTTTAGTAGGAGTTAGTGGTTGGTTTCCGCTTGGTGCACCTAACTGCGATGCCATAGAACTAAACGCTCCTGCTCCGGGCCCTTGAGGGACTGTAGTCTTTGGTTGGTTTGGATTGTCGAGACTAGCTTTGTGTTGTAATCCAGTAGCCGTAGGAGTTACAGTTCCACCAGTTGAACTTGGTGTAGGTGCAGTAGTTTTAGGTTTTTCGGGAGTTGGCTCTAAATCTAAAGTAGGTTCAATTCGTTGTTTAGGTTGATTTTGAGGTGCAGGCTCTTGAGGAAGTTGGTCTGTGTTTACTGAGCTAACATCTAAACCTTGATTTTGTAAAAATGATAATAGATTTTGCACAGTGGCTTCAGTTCCGCCACCTACCTGCTTCATAAATTCTCTTCGTAGATTATCTACAATCTTATTACTATGTTGTAATCCGGCACGCTTATCTCTATTTGATTTAAATCCTGTGACGGCACCTCTAACTCCGCCTGCAATCTTTTTTGCGATGCCTAATTCATCTATTTGAGATTCCGTTAAGATATCATCTAACTTCATTATTTTATCCCGAAAATGTTTTATGTATTTATGGTGAGCTTGCGCTCACCTGCTTCTACGCTTCGCTTGAAGCAGTTTTTATAAATGCGTAGCATTAAGTATCATCTAGATTAAGTGGTCACACTTCGCCCAGGGCGGGCGAAGTTATGCATCATCTGAGTAGCATAGTCACACAGCGTTAGGGTCTTTAGCAGAGGCGGTTGTCCGGTACCTCCATCCC
>Ga0129333_10000066_pt1 | contig 62062 bp, 59 predicted proteins | sample CPB6_08_DNA_FD_94474 | JGI IMG/M metagenome (GOLD analysis project Ga0129333, IMG submission 94474) | Freshwater to marine salinity gradient microbial communities from Chesapeake Bay, USA - CPBay_Sum_0.6_0.8_DNA | ecosystem: Environmental > Aquatic > Marine > Coastal | place: USA: Chesapeake... | reverse complement strand
TGATGGGTTTATTGTAGAAATCCGTTATAACTGGTGGGATGATAATGAATGGTATTCCAATAAACTTTTCATCACAAATGAGAGTGAATCTACTTGGCAAGAAGGTGATTATGAGTTTAGCAATATGATGACTATTCTTGATGAGAAACTAGAAGAGCAAAGGCAAAAAGAAGAGAAAGCACAAAAGCGTAAAGAACTCATCAATTCTCTCACACCTGAACAGCGCGAACTTCTTGGAGTTTAAGAAATGAAAAACTATCGCATTTATGTTGAAACATTTGATGGTCTTTGCACCATCTGGTATGAGAAATCCAAAGCAAAGACTGCTGCTAAAATTATTCTCAACCGAGTTTATGAACAACTCTGTGGTCTAAACATTAAAGAAATTGATGTAACTCCAACTGTTTGAATTATGAACACTGGTTATACACTCAACCGCGTACATTTCACTAGGGATGAAGAAACTTGTATCTTATGGTTTCTGAATCGAGCACGAGAATGTGGGTATCCTAGTGGTAACTCTGAATGGTATTCTGTGATTGACAGTATCATACAAAAGTATTATGATTCTGATGTCAAAGAAGCACAAGGTTGGCAAACTCTGTGATTCTCATTTAAGTCTCACTGAGAACACTATCCACCACTAGACCAAAAACCCGATTTTTCTGCAATTTTACTGTGAGGGTGCTATGGGTCATTCTTCGCAGTAAAATCGTCAATTTTTTTCAAAGTATAAGGATTCACATGAAAAAGCATTATTATGATCTAGTTGAAAGAGTGAAAAGTGAGGTTGACAAAAGAGTTACTTATCTCCTAGAATTGGGAGAATATGATACAGCAGAAGCAATCATGAGTGAGTTTCATGAATGGTTTGACGATTCGCAATCTTGTGATGTGATTGGAGTTCGCGTTGAGTGATAAATAATGGTGCCTTAACTGACCGCAATCTGTAAGGTTGGAGGAGAGAAATCTCCTCCTTTGTAATATAAATACTAATGCGGTTAGTTAAAAGCAATGACTAATTATTACACTTACGCATATTTGCGTGAAGACGGAACTCCTTATTATATTGGTAAGGGGAAAAATTATCGTTTATATGATAAAAATCACACTGTAGGTGTTCCTAAAAAAGAAAGAGTTTTAATTCTAAAAAATAACCTAATAGAAGAAGAAGCATTTAAGCATGAAGTTTATATGATTTCTATCTTAGGTAGAAAAGACTTGGGGACAGGTATTTTAAGAAACAAAACTAATGGTGGAGAGGGAACATCAGGGAGACCATTGAGTGATGAGCATAAAAATGCTTTATTTGAAGGAAGAAAGAATTACACATTTACTGGAGAGATAAAAAATAAAATTAGAGATACATTAAAGAGAAAAAACATTAAACCACCTTCAAGACTAGGAGTTAAATTGACAAAAGAACAAATTGAGTTGAGGTGTAAATATAATTATATTTTTACAAGTCCAGATGGAAGACAATATCAATCAAATAACCTTAAACAATTTTGTAGAGACAATGGATTAAATGCTGGATGTTTACATAGTGTAATTACTGGAAAATACAGACAACATAAAGGATGGACAGCAAGAATAGTGTCCCACTTATCTTGACAAATTAAACTTTTTGTATTATTATTTGACTATGAAAATCAATTTTCCACATCAACCTCCCACACAAACTCATTATGAAGTTGAGGAGTATAAACGCAACATAGTTAGAATTGTAGTTGTTTACGATAGAAAGTTCGATTACAACAATGGAAAAATTGTCCGTTGTTGCTGGGGATTCTTCAACACCAAGACAGGTAAGTTCTATCGTCCTATAAATTACAAGGACATGGGGAAAGAGATTCAAGACGTGAAGAATACCACCACTCCTTATAGTGGAATGGAACCACCTAAACTGACAATTTTGGAGCAGTGTTTTGTATGACAGCATCACAAGAAAAATACAATACCATTCGTGAGTTTCTAGCACCTGATGGACAGAATGTAGATCTACACAACCTCTGCGAATTGTTTGTGGATGTATATGAAAAGATTGAAAGATGTCAGAAAGACATGATAAGAATGAAGTTTGATCTTCCTGGGTGATTGAAACATGGGGGCCTTGAAATTGCACCTATAGTATGACAAACACCTTCACCGTCCGATTCGATTCTAATGCACTCAATTCTCCTGAGTATATTGGACCTTTCTACTCTGAAGATGAGGCACAAGACTATTGCGATGCCCGCAATGGTTCGTTATCACTAAGTGGGATTCCTTCCTCTGTTGCTTGTTACTCTGTTGTTGACTGAGAAATGATTTCCCTTCCTAATCCTACTGCAAAAATGACTCAAACCACCGAAATGATTATCTACACTTGTGAAGGTCATGGTTGTGCCTATTCGATTGATGATGAAGGCACACTGTATTATACTCCCATCAGTGAATCGGGTGCGATTCGGTTAGATGATTGGACTGAATGTGAAGCAGTTGATGAACAAGATGAAGATGGACTCAATGACATTCAAGAGAAACTTATCACACTGAATAAGGCAAACGGAACCTATTTCACAGTGAATTAAACATGGGGGCCTTGAAATTGCCCCTATAGTATGAATACCACTCAAATCGACTTCCAAGATCAAATTGCACCTGCACTTCGTGAGTTTATGTGCAACAATCACACAGACCTAAATGATGCTGTAGATTGGGTTTGTGATGTATTTGACCTTGATGCAACTGATGAACTGATTGATCAGATCGCAGATGAGTTTGATGCTTTCTTCGGTAACTGAAATGACACACACTAATCCTTACGTTCAAACACTGATTGAGATGGGTTATGATGAACAAGATATAAAAGTTGCATCTACGATGTTTCAAAAGCACACGTTCCCTTGTGACATTTATGGGCGTCATTTTGAGACTAAAGAGCAATACTTTTCAGAACTTCACGAATACTTCAACGGACTGTAAGAGTTGCTAACATGGGGGCCTTGAAATTGCACCTATAGTATGATGACCTACACTTCACCTCTCACCTCTAAAGTCTACGAAATCGTTGAGACTTCCCATACACGAAATGCATGGGATTCTGAAGGCAATCTGACACCTTATGTTCAATCTGTCTTTGACATTTACTACAACGGTCAGAAAGTACAGTTTGCACTAACTGCTGAAGGTGTAGCAGATAGTGTTGCACACCTTGAGAATCCTGGTCCTGATGTATCCTCTCGATTCGATTGAATGAGACGACAGAAAGTGAAAACAATTCTGTTAATCTTTGTCGTTGCATTAACTCTCTCACCAGGAGTTCGTAACACTACTTCCCAAACATTACACACCATAGCAGACATCATTGCCCCTCATGATTGAAACTGATTTCTTTATTCTCAACGGTGAACAATACCAAGAGTTTTATACTGAAGCACAAGAAGTTGGTGTAAGTATTGATTACTTTCTGCTTGAGTTTTGCGATGTAACTGGACCTGACATCTATTGCTAACACAAACATGGGGGCCTTCAAATTGCCCCTATAGTGTAACCACAACCCCAAACCACAATGCGTAAGATTGAAAAGCAAATCATCGAAGCAATCAAAGACAACAAAGATCTGAAGATTGCAAACTCTGAAGTTATCTCTTGCAGTAACGTTTCTGATGTTTATTTGCACGGAAATCTGATTGCTCGCATTGGCGAAACCTGGATGGAATTGTTCGATGGTGGTTGGCGTTCTGCTACAACTAAAAGCAGAATTAACTCACTTCTTCAAGCATTTGGTATGGAAGGTGAAAGGATTTTCTCCAAGAACTTTGAGTGGTTCATTGTTTATAATGGACAGACAATCCCCTTCTTCAGTGGTATGAGACTTAATTGAGTTTCTCTAAGATCTTATAACCTTTGTGGTGATTTACCTTTGTTAATGTCTTATGAAGATTTGATCTATTAAGATTATTTTCTTCACACCATTTAGCGAGGTTCTTTATCACAAAGGTTTCTTTACTTTCTATATGCAAGATCTTCCATTCTGCTGCTTTGTTCCTTCCTATGTTATCTCTTGAAAGTTCACAATTTTGTTTATGACTGACCCACTCTAAATTATCCAAATTGTTATTTCTTGGGTTGTCATCCTTATGATGAACATCACTTAGATTGTTTGGATTGGGCAAGTAAGTTTCTGCTACTAATCTATGTACTGCTCTCAACTTTTGATTATACAATCCAACTTGTACTCTCACTCTTGCATAACCTCTTTCATCTAAACTTTCTTTCAGTTTGCGAGGTGATTTGTAGTTCTTTCCTGTACTATAAATGCTTCCATCTTCATCGACTAAAATGTTATTGTAGATTGGATGTTCTTTCATCATTAAGTACCTAACTTTGTAGTATTTATTATACTACATTTTAGAAAGCAAACAAGGGTGGGGGCCTTCAAATTGTCCCTGTAGTATGAGCACAACCACAACTCACAAGATGACTGATACAGACAAGATTGATGCTCTGACTGAACTTCTCTCTAATGTGATTCACTCTCTGGAGATGACAAAGTATGAGATTGAAGATGTATCAGAGGCAGCAAATGTAGTTCGTGAGGCAGACCACTATCACCAACAAATGCTAGACATTCTTCACTCTAATTGAATCAAAACTAAAATGTTCACCATCCGATACTTTACACCTTATCAGCAACAATGGAGAACGCAAAGTTTCTCTACATTAGATGAAGCAAAACGGATGATTGAGTTTTATCGTTCTTGTGGAAGTCCTGCTGAATTAGTGTAATTTAATGAGGAAGAAGTTAGCCTCATCTACAAAAAGAAAGTGACTTTGTAAGTGTAGATAATTCTTCTAAAAGTCAAAGTGGTTGGGTATAAGAGAGGGAGTGGTGTCCCTCTTTTTTTTATGTTTTTTGGCATCTAATTTTTACCATTTCTCGTGCCTTTTCACTTGTTGGTCTATACTTTTTTGCAAAAGTAATTTCATCAAAATCTATCTTACCATCACTCATTTTGAATACATACCACCCACGACATTGAAGTTTATTTTCTTTCTTACTATTTGCAGATGATGTTATACTTCTTCTGTCACACTTAATTTCTTTTGCAGCTTCCACACTTGAGGCCCATTCCTTATACTCACCTTTATTATTGTAACCATAATAAGGACAACAATACTTGCTCTTTTGAAGTAAAGGTAATTTGTCACCTTTCCAACTCCATCTATACCCATAAGCAGAAAATCTTTCACCATTGGCACATCTACTGATTGCACTTTGTTCTTTGTCTATAAACTCTGCTGCATCTCTAAGTGATGCAAAGTCTCTTATCTTTTCTCCTTTTTTAGTATATTGTGTTATGGGTTTTGCATCTGTATCATAACGAATGTTTCCACCTAAAGTAGCATTGTATCCTTCATAAAATGAATTACACTTTGCAATGTAATGTATCTCTCTTTCTTCTACCTTATTGTCTGCACATTCTTCAAGAACTCTAAACTTAAAGTTCTGCGTTCCGTATTTACGAATGGCACGATGAATAGGACTTTGTGAGTTATACTTACTATCTTCTAAATGTTGTTTCCATCTATCATAAGGATTTGCCTGGCGTGTTAAACCAATGTATTGCTTTTGATTTATATTGTTTGTTATGGAGTAAATGTATGCCAAAATGATGAAAGTGCTTCTTTGTGATATTTATTTTGAAAAGGTTAATTTTGTGTAGTTTGGTGGTGATTAAAGTGCGCGCATTATAACACAAACCTCAGAGAAATGCAACCCCCTCAGAGACACTCCCAGGACCGCACAGAAGACCTCATAAACCCCTTGACAAATACAACCCTCCCGATATATACTAACAAAGCACTCAAAGGTTAATCAATGGTCACTCAGAGCATTACTGAAGAATCACAGTTTCTCCTAGAAGAGATCTTTAATGGAGACACAGTTGCTGAATCAATCTGTCTGCGTGATTTGATTCAGTGGGCGGGTGAAGATCCTGTCACCATTACATCTGAAGAACTCGCACAGTTGGTAATCTATTCAGAGGACAAACTTCGAGAACTTTATGACATCTACTGTGACGTTTTTGAGTGATACCAAGGGTTTTGAGTTTTGTCCCAAAAAGGTATAAATATCAGGGGTATTTTGGGACAAAACTATGAGACCTCCAAACTACAAATATCTGGGCAAAACTGACAGAATGCGTGTGCCCTTTTATAAACACTTAACAACGATCTTCAATGAGTTAGAAAGGGTCGCACAGTTAGGTCATGATCCTACTGAATATTTGGATGAGTTTGTTGATAGGTTGCAGCAGGTAGAGTAACTAACATGGGGGGCCTTTAAATTGTCCCTATTGTATAAGGACAACCACCGAACATGACAGTCACCTACCAAGCAAATCTGACCGATACTGAGTATAACGGTTGGACGAATTATGAGACCTGGAATGTTGCACTCTGGATTCAAAATGACTACGGTTTCTATAGCATTGCTCAGCAGTGTGATGATTACCAAGACTTCGTAGATGCACTGGAAGCATGTTCTTTTAACTGCAAATCTACTCCCGATGGTGTTAAGTGGAAAGACTCTAAGTTGAACCGTATTGAACTCAACGAAGTCATCGCAGATCTCTGAGTCAGTAACACTCACTCCTGTCGCATGAGTATAAACTAGGCACCACACAGTTAACAACACTTTTCTTCGTTATTATGTCCAAGCAAGTTCTCATCTCCATGCTCCGTCAAGGTAACACTGGCAATGAAATTCTGTCCATCCTGGAGTCACTTAGTGCTGATACAGTAAGTGATAATGGCAGTGCTCAAAGTTTCGGTGGAGGTGAACCCAGTGCTTATGAATTGGAGTTCTGAGTCTAACTAACTGTGCTGCCCCTGGTTTATACTGGGGGCAGTCTTATGCGTTTTTTGAGTATCCGTGATCAGCAGTGATTTACGGTGGTTTGTTATGCCGTCCTGCGGGCGATGCGATATATAATCTTTTGGGTCCCTTTAATCTATAAAACTTTGAAAACCCGAGCTCAATATCCTTCTCTCAAAAAAAATTTTCCGGAATAAAAATGGCACCAAAAAGAAAGAAGAAATGAGAAAATCCCCCTATTGGAATTTTTGGAAGGTTGTTTTTGCTGGGTGGTTAATCAGATATCCAAAGACATTTTGGCATATCTTTTTGGTTATACTTGGAATTATTATTGTAAAATTCTCAAGGTGAATATATAAATTGAAAAAAGAAAAACATATATGGATTACACAGCAGATCTAATTTACAACGACGAAAAAGAAGAGTTTTACATTCACATTCCTTCCGAACTGAAAGATACACTTGAATGGGAAGAAGGTGCGGTACTCGATTATAAAGTTGAGAATAACAAATTGATTATCGAAAATATTTCTCTGTAAAAATTTTCCGGAGATATTTCCATGTCTGAAAGAGAAACAATGTATCACATCTACAAAAAAGATAATGTAGTAGCTCACAGTTTAACATTTGATGAACTCTGTGACAAAATTAGAAAAGATGAAGTAGACTTGGAGGAGGTTGAGATTATTAAACTATCACCACCAAGATATACTGAGGCATCGTATTGACAAGTGCCTATATAGACTGTTAAAATTGTTCTGAAGTATTTTTTATTGTATGGCTAAAGGATTTACTGTTATTGCAAATACTCCTCCGAAAAATCCTGATGTCTTTGACATCGATGCTGCAAAGGAAATGGTAAAAGGTAAAAGCATTGTCTTTTGCCTACCTGGTAGAGGATGTTCATATATTTTCCTGAAGAATTTTGTGCAACTTTGTTTTGATCTTGTTCAAGCAGGTGCAAGCATTCAAATTTCTCAGGATTATTCTTCCATGGTGAACTTTGCTCGTTGCAAATGTCTAGGAGCAAATGTTCTTCGTGGTCCAAATCAAAAACCATGGGATGGTAAACTGGAATACGATTACCAACTCTGGATTGACTCAGATATTGTCTTTGACACTGAAAAGTTTTATCGACTCGTTCATCATGACAAAGATATTATGTCTGGATGGTATTGCACAGAAGATGGTAATACCACTTCCGTTGCACACTGGCTTGAAGAAGATGACTTCAAGAACAATGGTGGTGTGATGAATCATGAAACTCTTGAGACCATTCAGAAACGTAAGAAACCCTTTACAGTTGATTACACTGGATTCGGTTGGGTTCTGATTAAGAAAGGTGTCTTTGAGAATCTTGAGTATCCTTGGTTTGCTCCAAAGATGCAGAAGTTTAATTCTGGAGAAGTCCAGGATATGTGTGGTGAAGACGTATCGTTCTGTCTCGATGCTAAGGATAAAGGCTATGAGATCTGGTGTGATCCACTGATTCGTGTGGGTCATGAAAAAACTCGTATTATTTGATAAGGAGGTAATTTATGGCTAAGGGTGGTAGTAACAAAACTATTTTTGAACCAGGAGCACCTAAAAAGACTCGTCAAGGTCGTTCAGCTCGCACGTTACTTTCGGCAACTTCTCGTAATGGACGAAAGAAAAGGTATAGGGGACAAGGTAGAGGTTAATATTATAGATAGAGCAGGGGAAACCCTGCTTTTTTTATTAAAATTTTATGGCATACCTTAATCACAATCTTCCTACAATTACTTGTTACATTCGTAATGAGTTTCTTTATAACCATAAGAAAGGACATGGTGAGGTAACTTTATGCGATGTACACTCTGTATCGTCCTTAGAGAAGCATGTACCCCTCTTTGAGGCATTTCTGGAGAATGGTGTTAATTGGACACGAAGACCAATACATGCATTCTGTTGGAAACCTGATGCACCAACACCAGATCTAGAAGATTGTATGTGGTGGGATTGTTTTTCTCCTTATATTGATGTTCAAGTTCGTTCGAGATTGGCTAACTTACGTGCTGAACTGATTAACTATAAGGGTGAAAAGAACGAAGGAACTTATATGTTCACTCTTGATTGGTCTTGGGAATCAAAATCCACTTTAAATACTAACTTTAGTGAGACTCCAGAACATAAATGTGCTCATTTTTTTAAGATGGACAACGGAAATTTCTATGCATACCCAAACAATAAGATTTTATGGTACGATGATGCATGGACTCGTAACAGAATTACCAAAAATCCAGGTTACGAAATAGATTTAACCGAATATTCCGTAGAAAATCGTCGTAAAATAGAGACATCAGACGATTTTATGTACGAAATCACTAATATTCGGGATAGCAACCCCGTAAAAAGTTCTGATTTAACAAATCAGGAGCAAAAAAATGACCAAAAAAGTCGATAAAGACCAAAATTTCATGAAAAATGAGTGGGGAACTCAATATTTGTCAAGTGAATATGGTTGGGAGAGTCAAATTCAGAAGCAAAAGATGCTTCGTGAGATAGCAAACGATGAATTAACTCACAAAAAACATGATTTTTTCCATCAAAATGAAATTCATGCAAAAATTCGTAATGATGATGACTATGATGATTGGAGTTATGGCACTGAACCAATATTTGAAACAAAAATCTAGTTAAATGGGGGATCAAATTCCCCCTTTTTAGTATAAATAAGTCAGTATTAGAGTAAATCAGTGCCATTAGAGACTATTAATAATGATTTTACGGATATTAGCCTCTCATTTAGAGCTCATCCAATAACATCAGACTTGATTGCTCTAAAGGGAGTGACATCTATAAACCGTTCGTTGAGAAATTTAATCCTAACGATCAATGGAGAAAGACCATTTAATTCACTTTTGGGATCAAGTGTCAATGTAAGCTTATTTGAATCACTTGATGTGCGTCTTACAACTCAAATTGAAGATCAAATTAGAAATGTAATAACAAACTTTGAACCCAGAGTCTCTTTATCTTCAGTTAATGTAACACCAGACTTTGACCAAAATGGATATCATGTCCTAATAGACTATACGATACTTGGTTCAGATCTTCCACCTCAGCAAGTTAATTTCATTCTCCAGACAGTACGATAATGCCTCAAATTAATTTTTCTAGTCTAGATTTTGATCAGATTAAAGCAACCATTAAAAATTATTTGAGGGCAAACTCAAATTTTACTGATTTTGATTTTGAAGGATCTAACTTATCAACCCTGATTGATATCCTAGCTTATAATGGATACCTAACTTCATTCAATGCAAATATGATTGCAAATGAAGTTTTTATTGATAGTGCTACTCTAAGAGAAAATATTGTTTCGTTAGCAAGAAATATTGGTTACGTTCCCAGGTCAATAAGATCTTCTAGAGCATCTGTTTCTTTCCTTGTTGATACTACTCCTCAAAGTATTCCACCTTTGACATTAACCTTAAAAAGAGGAGTATGTGCAGTATCAAATTCTTTTGGTGGAGAAAGTTATTCTTTTTGTATTCCAGAAGATGTTATTGTTCCAGTTACAAACAATCTTGCATCTTTTGATGGAGTTGTGATGTATGAGGGATCTTTAATCACTCAAACATTTAATGTTAATACATCACAATATAATCAAAGATTTATTCTGAATAATTCAAATATTGACACCTCAACAATTAGAGTTTCAGTATCTACTGGAATTTCAGATCAGAATCCAGTAAATTATAGTTTAATTGATAATATTGCAAATATAGACAAAGATAGTAAAGTATTCCTAATACAAGAAATAGAAGATCAAAGATATGAACTTTTGTTTGGTGATGGAATTTTCGGTAAAAAATTAGAAAATGGAAATATAGTTACAGTTTCATATATCGTTACAAGTGGAAAGGTTGCTAATGGTATTAGTCAGTTTTCTTTCTCAGGAAAAATTGTAGATAATAATGGAGTAACAGTTTCTTTAGGTATATCCAATTTATCAACGGTATCCATATCAGAGGGTGGTGATGATATTGAAAGTGCCTCTTCAATTCGCAACTATGCACCTAGGTTGTTTGCTTCACAAAACAGAGCAGTGACTTCAGGTGATTATGAAGCAATAGTTCCTCAAGTATTTCCTGAAGCAGAAGCAGTAACTGCATTTGGTGGTGAAGATCTAAATCCACCACAATATGGAAAAGTCTTTATTAGTATAAAACCAAGAAACTATAATTATATTTCCGATATAACAAAAAGAAAAATAGTTAATGATCTAAAGAAATACTCCGTAGCTGGCATCTCTGCAGAAGTTGTGGATATAAAATATTTGTTCATTGAAATAAACAGTTCAGTTTATTATAATCCAAATACGGTGAAGTCACCAAGTGATTTAAAAACAAAAATTATCTCTACTATAAACTCATTATCCAGATCGTCGGATCTTAATAGATTTGGAAGTAAGTTTAGATATAGTAAACTATTAAAGGTTATTGATGATGTTGATAATGGTATTACATCAAATATAACAAGTATTAAAATGAGAAGAGATCTTAGAGCATCTCTTAATGCATTTGCGGACTATGAAATATGTTTTGGAAATCAATTCCATCTAAAGTATGATAAGACTGGTAATTTAACACCATTTAATATTAAGTCTTCTGGATTTAAAGTGAGTGGAATTTCTGGAACAGTTTATCTTTCTGATTTTCCATCAACTTCTGGAGATAAAGGAACAATATTCATTTTCAGAAAGACCTCAGACAATGATTATCAAATCGTCAAAAATAATGCAGGTGTAGTCGATTATCAGAAAGGAGAGATAATTTTAAATGTATTAAATATAGTAGATACTGACATAAAATCTCCAGAAAATATTATACAAATTGAAGCAATTCCGGAGTCAAATGATGTGATCGGATTGCAAGATCTATTTTTACAAATAGATCAAAACTATATTAACGTTCAAATGATACCAGATACAATTTCATCTGGTTCAGACACCTCTGGATATTCCTATATAAAAACTTCAAGTTTTTCAAACGGTTCAATAAGTAGATAATATGATTGAAACTAGAATTTCTGCCAAAAACCTTGTAGAAGGTCAAGTTCCCCTTTACTTCCAAGAAGAGTATCCACTTTTTGGACCATTTTTAAAACAATACTACGAATCTCAAGAACATTTCTCAGCACCACTGAGTATAGTTCAAAATATTGATCAATTATTGAAAGTAGGAACATATACATCGGAAATTATTGGAGAAAGCAATACTAGAGTTTCTCAAGATGTAGATTATGGTGATTCTACAATTTATGTTAATAGTACTAATGGATGGCCAGATAGATATGGTCTCCTAAAAATAAATGATGAAATTATTACTTATACTTCCTTGGGGAGTACAAGTTTTAATGGGTGCATAAGAGGGTTTAGTGGAATTACAACTTATAATATTGCTGGTAAACAGGTTAGTTACGAATCTTCAGAAATTGATATACATTCCTCTGGATCAACGGTAGAAAATTTAAGTACTTTATTCTTAAAAGAGTTTTTCAAAAAACTAAAGGCACAATATCTTCCAGGATTTGAAGATTTTGATTTATACTCAAATATAAATTCCCAAAACTTCTTAATCCAATCAAAAGATTTTTATTCTTCTAAGGGAACTCCTACATCAAATAAGATTTTATTTAAGAGTCTACTCAATGAAAACAGTGAAACAATAAAACCACAAGATTATTTGTTTAAACCCTCTGATAATGACTATAGACCTGTAAAAACAATTATCGTAAAACCAATAAGTGGAGATCCTTTAAAATTATCTGGTGGAACTCTTTTTCAAGAGATAAAAACAGAGTCTGAAACTATAACTTCATATGGATCAATTTCTGACGTAGAACTTATCTATTATGAAAATGAACCATACTACTCACTTGATGTAGATTTTGGATATGATAGAGATATTAAAGTTTTTGGAACAATTTTTGGCAATATTAAATCGCATCCAAAAACTAAAATCGTTTCAAAGTTACAAAATTCACTCATTGTAGATTCTACAATAGGATTTGAAGAAAAAGGATCTCTATTAATTAATGGGAATACCATATCCTATGGTAGCAAAACTAATAACCAATTTTTAGATTGTATTGGGATCACTACCGAATCAATTGGTGATGATGTTGTAGCATCTAATTATGAAACATATGGATTTGATGAAAATAATCAAAAAATAAATGTTCGTGTGACAGGAGTTATTGAGAATCTCAATTTAGAACATGAAAATAATTATTACTATAGTGTTGGTGATCCAGTAAACGTAAAGAGTATTGGACTTATAAAAGAAAAAAGTGATGCATTGTTTAATAGTTGGATTTTTAATACTTCAACATCATTTAATATTGAAAACATAAGATATACAAATCCTTATTTTGAAATTTCAACCTATGACGATCATCAACTAAACAAAAATGATCAGATAGAATTTGTCAATAAGAATGACAATTCAACAATATTAGGAAAAGTAGAAAAAATATTAACAGATAAAAAAATAAGAGTTTCTGCAAACATAGATCAAAATAATCTAAGTGAATTTTCAAATGAATATGCAATAAGAAGAATTATTAACACCTTTAATAATTCAGAAAGAACTTATACGACAAATGTTCAGGACGTTTATGATTTAAATGGGTCACTAGTTGTTACTTCTCCATCAATCCCATCATATGAAATACAATCGGATAATAGATCCAAATCAGTCTCAGTTTCTGGTCTCACTGCTATAACTGAAATAACAATTCAAAATCATAACTTTTATAGTGGAGACAAGGTAGTTTTTATTTCAAACTCCGAAGCATTTTCAAAAGAAAATAAAAAATATTTCGTAGTTAAAAGAATTGACAATGATACAATCAAATTGGCATTGAGTGCATCAAATATTACTAATGATATATTCTATAGTTTTTATAATTCCGATTCCAATTCACAATCCTTTACTTTAGTTCCTTCAGAAAATTATGGTAAGATTTTAGATTCTCAAAAACTAGTAAGAAAGATAGAAGTTTCTAGAAGCACTTTAGAAACTTCAACGGAAACTCCTCCTGGAAAGAGAATAGGAATTCTGGCAAATGGAGTTGAAATTCTCAACTATAAATCAAATGAAGTTGTCCATTATGGACCAATCAATTCTATAGATGTTCTTAATGGTGGAACTGATTATGATGTTATAAATCCACCTGTCTTAGAAATAACAGATTCCTTTGGAATAGGAGCTACTGGAAATTGTTCAGTTTCTGGATCTCTAAAAAGAATAGAGATATTAGATTCTGGATTTGGATATGTTGATGTTCCAAAAATAGTAATTAGTGGTGGAAATGGATCAGGTGCATCTGCAGTTGCAAAACTTCGTGAAGTTGATCATGAATTATATTTTAACGCTGCTGGAATATCCACTGGTGGGGGACTATACCTCAACTTTACTGATAACATTATTGGTTTTAACACTGACCACAAATTTAATAATGGGGAAGAAATTGTATATGATTCATTCAACGGTCAAAAAATTGGTATAGGATCAACGTCTGGTGATACTACTACAAAAACATATTTGCAAGATAACTCTTCTTATTTTGTATCTGTTGTTGATCAAAAGAGAATTAAAATTCACAATAATGAAAAAGATTCTTTAAACTCACTAAATCCAATTAATCTGATTGAAGGTGGAAGTGGAACTCAAAGATTTAGAGCTACCAAGAAGAAAAATATAATATCACACATTAATGTGATTTCTGAAGGAAGTGGATATGAAAATAAAAAGAAAATAGCAAATACTTCCGGAATTATTACTTCAAGTAGTTATATCAATATTCCAAATCACGGTTATAATTCTGGTGAGTTAATAACTTATTCTTGCGATGGAACAACTATTTCTGGACTAAGCACATCAGAAAAATATTATGTAATTAAAATAGATGACAACAATTTTAGATTGGCGTCTGCTGGAATAGGAACATATCCATCAACAACAAACTATGAAACCAATCAATATGCTGTTTTTACATCCAAAGGTTTTGGAAACCATATATTCAACTATCCACAGATAACAGTCTCTGTCGTAGGAAATATTGGGGTAGGATTTACTTTATCTCAAAATTATAATGCAATAGTAAATCCAGTTTTTAGAGGTGAAATCACTTCAATACAATTAACGTCAAATGGAAGTGGTTATGGATCTACTGACATTATTGGATTTGATAGACAACCAAATATAGAACTAAAATCTGGAAGTGGCGCTATTGTAAAACCAATCATAAAAGGATCATCCGTTTCTAGTATTCTGGTGATTAGTGGTGGAAGTGGTTATAACTCTTCACCAAACTTAGAAATAGTTGGAGATGGATCTTATTTAAAAGCCGCACCAATTATCGAAAATGGTGTTATTAAGTCATTTAAAATTGAAAATGGTGGAGTTGGGTTCACTACAGGTAAAAGTGAAATAGAAGTAAAATCCAGTGGTTCTGATGCAAAATTCAAGTCCAATATTAAAAAGTGGACAGTAAATATTGCAGAAAAATATAAGAATACGTTCTCAAAAAATGATGATGGATTTATAACTTCCGGAATTTCAAGTAATTTGCAATATACTTGTTTATTTGCACCAAGAAATTTGAGGTTGAATTTGCCATCAAAAAATACCGATGGAACAAATAACTATAATGATTATGATTTGATTTATGATACAAATGAAAAAATTTCAACAAACCATTCTCCCATAATTGGATGGGCATATGATGGAAATCCCATTTATGGACCATATGGATATGAAAGAGAAGTTGGGGGCACAATAAGACCACAGAGATCTGGTTATGAGCAAGTTTTAGAAAGTGATCGTCCACCAGGATTTGAATCTGGATTTTTTGTAGAAGATTATAAGTTTACAAATAATGGTGATTTGGATGAGCATAATGGAAGATTCTGCAAAACACCAGAATTTCCAAATGGAACTTATGCATATTTTGCTTCCATAGAAACCTCAGAAAATGGATATGATTCTTCTTATTTAAATTATAGAAGACCCAAATTCCCATACTTAATAGGAAATAAGTTCAAATCAAAATTACTTAATTATAATTCATTACCATCTTCAAATCAAAACGATGTTGATTTTACACAAGACAATTATATAAGAAATACGTATCCATACAAACTTAATCTCTCAAACAGTGACTATAGGGGAATTACTCAACCAAATAAAACTGTAAACAGATCTTCTAGAATTTCTTCTATACAAAGAGGATCTGTAGATGGTTTTTCAATAGATTTTCCTGGATTAAATTATAAAATTGGAGATTCTATTATTTTCAGTTCTATTAATCCAGATGAAAATGATGCCAGCGCACAGGTATCAGAAATATTTGAATCTAGAATATCAAGTATTGATTCACAAAAGACACTTTTAAACAATGTTTCTCTTGAGATATTAACAACTTCTGGATTAATACAAGGTGTTTCTACTGTTCCTCATGGATTAAAGAACCTTGACTTTGTTAATATAATTGGAATATCTTCAGAACAGTTTTCTAAGTTGGGTGGATTTAATGAAATTAATGTTAAAGGCAATAATTTTGTCTTGTCTGTTGGATTAGGGACAATTGGATCCACTGGAATTTCTACATTCTTACAATTCTACAAATTTACAGATCCGTCTACACTTCAACCAAATGATGTTTTAAGCATCACAAAAACTGGAGTTGGAACAGAAAAACTCTTAGTAACTGGCGTAGATCCCATTTTTGGTAGAGTAAATGTTAAGAGAGGACATGATGGAACTGTCGGATATGCATATTCTGTAGGAACAGTTGTAGTAGAAAATCCAAGAAGATTTACGTATAACTCCGGTTTCTCTACAGACTCCTTTACTAATATTCAAAAAACATTATATTTTAACCCTAAAGAGTCTGTCGCTATAGGAGTTCCTGCTGTAGTTACTGTTGGTCTTGGAACTACGATTTCTATTTCTTATGGGTCAACTTTCATTAATCAATATATTCCACTTCAATCAATTTATCTTCCAAATCATAATCTTTTAACTGGACAGAGATTAATTTATAGTAATGGAGGAGGAACATCAATTTCAGTTTCTACTGGAGCAGGAAGCACCACTTTAGAAAATGGTTCTTCAGTATATGTCGCAAAGTTCACCAAAGATTTAATTGGAATATCAACAACAAAGGTTGGTCTTGGGTCTACTGGCGGTTTTGTTGGAATAGGGGAAACTGCAAATCTATTGTATTTCTCTTCCATCGGATCAGGATCTATTCATAGTTTTAAAACTCAAGAGGTAGAATTAACTGCCCAAGTTAAAAAAATAACTACCACTGTAAATTGTGACCAAAATCATAATCTAGAAGAAAATGATACCATAAGGTTAGAAATTTCTCCTGGAATTAGCACAACAGTTACTGTTAAATATAACCCATATAATAGAAGATTGGTAATTGATCCTGTGGGAGTTTCTTCTATTGGAATTAACACAGTTACAAGTACAATAACTTTAGAGTCACATGGATTAAAGACGGGAGATAAAGTTATATACTCTTCATCCAATCCAGCTTTTGGACTAACACCAGAAAAAATTTATTATATTGTAAAAGTAAATGATGATAAGTTTAAGTTGACCAATTCATATTATCAAACTCAAATTGATAAACCCACATATGTAAGTATAGCATCCACAGGTGTTTTCCATGAGTTTTCAAAAGTAAATCCTCAAATTAAAGCAACTAGGGGAAATGTAATTAATTTTGATTTGTCAGATTCCTCTTTAGCAGACATTGATGGTGGATCTCTAGTTAAAGCATTTGATTTTGATTTTTATACAGACTCTACTTTTGCAACAAAATTCTTAACAACTTTAAAAACTCAAGATTTTGAAGTTAAAAAGACTGGTGTAATAGGAGTAACAAATGATGCTAGTGTATCAATTACTCTCAATAACAATGTTCCTAATAAATTATATTATAAATTAACACCACTCATTGGAAAACCATATCTTTCAAAAGAGAAAGAAGAAATAATTGTTGATAGTGATGTTTATGAAGCAAATTCAATTATAATAAATCCAAGTAAGTATAACACATCTCATGTAATTTCTGGTATTGGAAGCACAACATTTTCTTTCAGTTTAAAAGAGGAACCAGAAAAGTATTCATATACTAAAGCAGAGTCTCAATTGAAATACTTCACAAATTCATCATCTGCAACAGGATCAATTTCTAGGATAAAAACAATATTTGGTGGCAAATATTCTGTTATTCCTGGAATTACTTCAGTGAGATCAAACACTGGAAGTGGTGCGGTAATACAACCAAATAGTAAAACAATTGGAAAAATTCTTAAATCTCCAATTGAAATTGGTGGATTTGAATATCACACTGATCCAACGTTAAAACCAATTTCAGAATTTCCAACAAGATTATTTGTTGAAGAATTATTCTCCATAAAAGATATTGGTCTCATATATGGAGGAAAAAATTATTCGTCTCCACCAAATTTTGTAGTTCTTGATGGAGCAACAAATGAACTTAAATCAGAGGTTGTATTAGAATCTGAAATAGAAAATAATAGAGTATCTAAGGTTTCTATTCTAAAAAATACAAATTCATTATACGGAGTTACTCCTAAAATAGTTTCTATAAACAATACAAATGGAATTGGAGTAACCAATATTCAATTCAACCCAACTACAAAACAAGTTACAGTTAATTTGGCAACAGGATTTAGTACAGCAAGTAGTTTCCCATTCTCTGTTGGATCTAAAATATATGTTGAGGGAATTGGAATATCTACAATTGGTGATGGATTTAACTCTGAAAATTATGGATATAAATTATTCACTTTAACTGGAGTAACAAGCGCAATTGGAGGAAATACTCCGATTCTAAATTATACTTTATCAGAAACAGATTTTGCTGGACAATTCTCTCGTGACAATTCAATTCAAAACTCATCAAATTCTTTTGGAAGAATTGTCCCAGAAAGTTATCTTCCAAAATTTGAACCAACTCTTTTCCCAGGAGAGATAACTTATGGTGTTGGAGAAAACGTAAAATATAATAATAAAAATATTGCAAAAGTAGTTGAGTGGATTCCATCATCTAAGATTCTAAAAATCAATGAAGTTTTAGAAAATATTCCTGACGGTGCAATTTTGAAAGGTGATGCATCTAATACAAGTTGTATTGTAATTTCTAAAGTTGAATCAGAGTCATCTTTCAACGTTTCTTCTACCACCGACAAATTAAAAGATTATTCTAAAGAAACCGGAAAAATAGGAACATTTTTACAAGTTCTTCAAGACGGTGATTATTATCAAAACTTCTCATATTCAATTAAATCAAAAGTTCCTATTGAAAAATGGGGTGATAAGGTAGATTCTCTAACACACACTGCAGGATTTAAAAAGTTCTCAGATTTACAGGTTGAATCTCAATCAAATTTAGAAATAAGTGCTCTTGAAGAAACTGTAGATGTATTAGTTGATTTAATAGATGAAAAAGACTTTGATTGTTATGAAGATTTTGATTTTGTCAAGGAAAATGTAAAATCTTTCGGTGGCAAATTAACATCGGATCAAATTATATTTTCAAATGTAAAATTATTGGATTATACTGAGTTTATTTCCAATAGAGTTTTGGAAATTGATGACATTTCACCAGAGTTTGATGATACTCCCAGTATCTTTAATTACTGTGTAGTAGGAACTTTTGATGTTACTAAGTATAATTCTGCACAATTCTGCATTCTAATAAAAGACACAAGATATTTTGGTGAAAAAGAAATAATAATTGTAAATGTAACTTATGATGGATCTAATGGATATCTAACTGCCTATGGAAGAAATGAAACCGTCGATGATCTTGGACGTTTTTCGTTTAGAAGATCTGGAAACAATGGTGAAGTTCTTTTCTATCCAAGAAAATATGAATACAATAGTTATAATATTTCCAACGTTGTTACAGAAATTGCTAACAATTCTATAACTGGAATAGGAACTTCTTCTCTTGGTGATGTTGTTAGTTTTGCAAGCACTGCTGTTCAAATATCTTCATCAGCATCACCAACAGAAAATACAATTATTTCTATTTCTACGAATCGTTACTCTTCTGGAAAAATTCTCTTATCAGTTTTTGATTCTACTAATAGCCAATCTCAATTTGGTGAAATTAGTTTAGCTAACAATGGTTCCGAGGTATTTTATGAAATTTTTGGAGAGATAGATTCTGGAGATAGAGGTCCATCATTTGAATCTGGCATAGCTGGACAAATAGGTGTTTCTACATCAACTGGAAATGTTTTAGTGACCTTTACGCCAAATCCAAATATTGATGTTCATGTTAGGGCATTATCAATATTGATGGGAAATACTTCATTTACTGGTGTTGCAACTTATAATTTATATAAGTCAACAATTTCATCAAATTATGTTTCAATTGCATCTTCTACTTCTCCTACAGAAACCAAAATATCTGGATTTAGCACTTCTTCAATAAATCCACCAGATGGAGCTCATTACTACGTACAAGTTACTGATACTACCAATGGTGAAATTCAGTTTTCTGAAGTTATCTTATCTAACCAATCAGATTATACACCACAAGTAGCACAATATTCTATTATTGGATCGTCGGGTGAACTTGGTTCTATTGGAGCTGCTAGTACTTCTGGAGAAACTCAACTAACATTTACTCCAAATGCAAATATTGATGTTGAGGTTAGAACATTCCAGAAAACACTTCAAATATCCCCAATAGTAGATCCAATAGAAGTAAATCTTCAAAGTGCTAGAATTAGATCGGATATAGTTCGTTTATCTTTTGAGGGAACTCAGATATCAACTAAAAAAGATTTTAATTTGAAACATAAAGATTCTTCTATTTTTAGAAAAATAATTGATGGTTCATCAACTGATGTCATAGATGTTGAAAAAGATACTATAAGTATACCAAATCATTTCTTTGTTTCTGGAGAAAAAATTGATTATTCTACAACCGGAACAAAGATAGGAATAGCAACAACATCAGTAACTGGAATAGGAACAACTGATCTTCTACCATCAACATTATATGCAGTAAAAATTGATGATAATTTGGTTAAATTTGCAGAGACTGCAGAAAAAGCCTTAGCATCTAATCCTGTTGTTTTTGATATTCAAACAGTTGGTGTCGGACAATCTCACATATTTTCTTCCAACTATAAATCAAATTCAAAGGCAATAATCTCTATCGATAATGTAATTCAAAATCCTGTGGTTTCTACTGCAAGAACAACTTCATTGTTACAGGATATAGAAGCAATAAATTCATTCTCACTATTGACATTTGAAAACACAGATGGTTTTTATGCTAAAGACTTAATTAAAATAAATGATGAATTCTTAATTATAACTGATGTTGGATTGGGTGGAACAAATAAAGTTTATTGTAGGAGAGAGCAGCTTGGAACACTATCTACACCACATTTATCTGGAGCAGTTATTACTAGGTATGAAGGAAACTATAATATTCTAAATGATACAATTTATTTTGTAGAGTCACCTCACGGTGAAGAATTAAATTCCGAATCTAGATCATCATTCCAAGGTAGAGTTTTCTTGAGATCCGCTCCTGTAGGATCGTCAAATACTGCTTATTATGAAAATCAAATATTTGATGACATCTCAAACCAATTTAACGGTACTGATAGTACATTTACACTAAAATCAAATGGTCAAAATGTTACTGGAATTGTTAGTACAAATTCAGTTTCAGCAGGAATTCTTTTAATCAATAATATATTCCAAAAACCAAAATATCCCGCAACAGGAATAGCACAGACTTATACCTATGAAGTTGTTGAAAATTCTGGCATTTCTAGTGTTATTTTCAGTGGAAACCCCGTTGGTTTAACAACTAATGGAATTATTGGACCAATGAAATATGATATTAATAGTGCAGGAATACCAAGAGGTGGAATTATAGTTTCTGTTGGATCAACACAGGGATATGGATTCCAACCACTTGTTGCTGCTGGAGGAACTGCAAACGTTTCTATTGCGGGAACAATTCAATCAGTTTCAATAGGAAATAGTGGATCTGGATATAGACCAGGTATTCAAACGTCAATTACTGTTTCGGTAGCTACTTCTACAGGTAAAATTGCAATAGGAACAGCTTCTGCTGTTAATGGTCATATTGTCTCAATATCAGTTACTAACGTTGGATCTGGTTATACAACAACAAATCCACCCACCATAATTATAGATTCTCCTTTAAATTATGAAAATATACCTCTAATCTATTCACCATCTAATGTTGGAGTTGGAACCGAAGCTACTATTGATATACAAGTTGGATATGGCAACAGTGTTATAGAATTTAACCTGTCAAATAGTGGATATGGATATTCTGTAGGTGATAAAATTACATTTAATATTGGAGGAAATGCAGGCATTCCAACAGATCCTTCAATTTCTTTCAGACCTTTTGAATTAACAGTTTCTGAAGTATTTAATGATAAATTTAATTCTTGGTATCCAGGTCAATTTGTTGTTCTAGATGATTTCAACGGTGAATTTGATGGATCTAAAAAGTTATTCACTTTGAAAGAAAATGGAGTTATTTCTAGTTTTGTGACAGGAGAGGGATCTCCATTAGAATTGGAACAAAATCTATTAGTATTCATTAATGACATACTACAAATACCAAATGAGTCTTATATTTTTAATGGTGGAACAAAGATTGAATTCTTGGAAGCACCAAAACAAGGTGATAATGTAAAAGTATTATTCTTCAAGGGATCAGATGCAGATGTAAAATCTGTAGAAATCTCACCAACTGTAAAAGAAGGTGATAGGTTAACAATAACTGATAGATTTAGAAAAGGACGTTATTCTGAGAAAACGAGAGTCGTATCAGAAATTAATTCTGTAGACTCTGTGTTTACAAGTTCATATTTTGGACCAGGAATAACTTCAGAATCTTCAATTGTAAGAACGGTTGAATGGTGCAAACAAAGAGAAGATCTCTATTTGGATGAAATTTTAATTTCAAAGAGTAGAAAAGATTTAAATTCTAATATTTTCCCCAACACAACTATAATAAGTCCCGTTGGTGTTGCAAGCACTTCAATTTTTGTTCAAAATGTAAGACCTTTGTTTAATTATTATCCAGAAATTTTACCTCAAGGTAAACAAAGTGTGAAAATAATATCTCAAGAACAAAAGTTAGGTGCAATTGCGACTGCAGTAGTTTCAGTTGCAGGATCTATCAGTCAAATTAACATTTTGAATGGTGGATTAGGATTTTCTACTGCACCAATAGTTTCAATTTCATCTCCATCTATTGGAACTACTGCTGTTGCTACATGTTCAATTGGATTTGGAACAGTTTCTTCTGTGATTGTATCTAATGGTGGACTTGGATATACCTCAACAAATCCCCCTCAAATTTTAATAGAACAAGAACCAGTTAAGTTTGATATTTTAACAGATGTAAACTATGAAGGAGATCATGGAATAATAACTGGCATTGGAACTACTTCCATATCTGGAGTGTCTACAGGAATATATTTTGATTTCTATTTCCCAAAAAATTCTATATTTAGAAATGCATCTTTAGTTGGATCATCTTCATCTATTTCTGGAATACAGACTGGATATTACTTTGTAGTTTATGAGTCAACAGTTGGTAATGGTTTAACATCACTGAATAGTAATGGAAATATTCTTGGCATAGGGACAACTTTTATAGATAATGTTTATCAATCTTTTGATGTAAAAAATGTTCAATCTAATGCTCTTGGTTATGGATCAACAACAGATATAGTAAGAGTTACTACAAGTGTTACTTCTTACAACAACATATCTGGAATTGGAAGTCAATTTATAGGAATGTTTAGTTGGGGAAGAATATATAATTTCAATCGTGCTTCATCCGATAATGAGTATGGGGTTGATTTGTCAAATGGTCTGAGTGGAATTACAACATCAGCTCTAATCGTTAGAACAACACCAATAAGATCATTGTATACATCATAAATAAATAAAAAACTCTAAATGGCTGCTATAATTACAAATCAATTTAGAATATTGAATTCCGGCAACCTTGTTGCCGGAATTGCATCAACTGAGTCAAACAATTATTATATGTTTATTGGTTTGCCAAATTCCAATGAAATAGATTCTAATTGGGATGTTGCCACACCAAGTCCGATTGACAATTTTGACCAATATAATGAAATTTGGGATAGCATCATTGCTTTAAAAAAAATAAATCAGTCTGATATCTCAAAAGTTATCAGAAAATCAGTCTGGACATCTGGTACAACCTATGATATGTACAGACATGATTATTCAGTGAATAATCCTGCACCAAATAGTGGAGCAACACATTTATATGATGCAAATTTTTATGTTGTAAACAGTGATTATAGAGTATACGTTTGTATCAATAATGGATACGATGGTGTAGATTTCACTTCTGGAAAACCTTCATTAGATGAACCAACTTTTGTTGATTTAGAACCAAGGGCAGCTGGTCTTAGTGGTGATGGATATCTGTGGAAATACTTATATACAATAAAACCAAATGATCTCATAAAATTTGAATCGACAAATTATATTCCCGTTCCTTCAAATTGGTCAACTAATACTTCTGTTGCTTCTGTTAGGGATCATACTCAGGTAAGTCAACAAATTAAGACTATTCTGATAGAAGACAGAGGAGAGGGTTATACCGAAAATACATACAACAATATTCCAATTAAGGGTGATGGAACAGGAGCAACTTGCTCTGTAGTAGTTGGTGCAGATCAAAAAATAGCATCAATTACAGTGACCAATGGTGGATCTGGATATACTTATGGAACTGTAGACTTGGAGGCTGCAAATGTAACAAATTCGGTGTCAGATAAAGATGCTGAATTTACTGTGATAATTCCACCACCAGGTGGCCACGGTTATGATGTATACAGAGAACTTGGGGCAACCAAAACTTTAATATATTCTAGACTAGAAAATGATGATGTTGATCCCGATTTTATAACTGGAAATCAATTCTCTAGAGTTGGGATTATAAAAAATCCAACATTCTACAATTCATCATCACTTTTAACAAAGCAAAAAGCAAGTGCTGCATATGCTTTGAAATTAACCGGTTTAACAACTTCTACCACTTTTACAGTTGATTCGGAAATAACACAAACAGTTGGCGTAGCATCAACAGCAGTTGGAAAAGTTTTATCTTGGAATAATAACACTGGAGTTGTTAAATATTGGCAAGAAAGAAAATTATTCATATCAACTCAAAGAGATGCGTATGATAATCCAATTTCACCAAAATATGGGTATAAACAGTATCAGTTCACGTCTTCTCCAGAAACTGGTGGATCATTAACTATTTTTGGTGGATCAAATAATTTAGCAATCCAAACAACTTTTGGATCATCTTCTAATCCAGGTGTATCAACGGAGATAAATAACTTTACCTATTATCTGGGACAGAGCTTTGTTCAAGGTGTAGCTTCTCCAGAAGTACAAAAATATTCTGGGGATATTCTTTATGTGGACAATAGGCCATCAGTAACTAGATCTTCTAATCAAAAAGAAGATATTAAAATTATATTGCAATTCTAACTACCATGCCACAGGAAACTAATTTAAATAGAACTCCTTACTTTGACGACTTTGATAAAAATAAGGATTTTCATAAAGTTCTTTTTAAACCTGGATATTCCGTACAAGCTAGAGAATTAACAACTCTACAGTCAATATTACAAAATCAAATTGAGTCATTTGGAACACACTTCTTTAAAGAAGGTGCCAGAGTAATTCCTGGGGCAGTAACTTATACGTTAGAATATGCAAGTGTTCAAGTTGAGTCTGAATTTTTAGGTTTACCACTCTCATTATATCAAGATCAATTACTCAATAAGAGAATTTCAGGATCTTCGAGTGGTGTAACAGCAACTGTTAAGAATGTATCTTTGAATGAGGATACTGGAAATATCATCCTCTTTATTTCATATGAAAAGACAGGAAATAATTTTTCAAATTCAACTTTTATTGACGGTGAAAATTTAATTACATTATCAGATATTACTTTTGGCAATTCAAATGTAATTGCTACTAATGAAGAATTTGCAAGAACTATAAACACAAATTCAACTAGCTTAGGGTCTGCAGTTTTTATATCTGAAGGTGTTTATTTTATTAGAGGTTATTTTGTAAGAGTTGAAAGTGATACTTTAGTTTTAGATAACTTTGGAGTTACTCCTTCATATAGAGTTGGTTTGTTTATCGAAGAAGAAATAATAAATGCAGATCAAGATGAAAGTTTATATGATAACTCCAAAGGGTTTTCAAATTATACTGCACCAGGAGCAGATAGATTAAAAATTTCAACTAGGTTGATTAAAAAATCTCTAGATGATTTTAATGATCAAAATTTTGTAGAATTAATAAGATTTAAAAATGGTTTTGTTGAAAATTTAGTAGATAAGACTGAGTATAATATTCTTGCAGAAGAGTTTGCTAGAAGAACTTATGATGAGTCTGGGGATTACTATATCACACCTTTCTCAATGGTTGTTAGAGAAAGTTTGAATGACAGACTTGGAAATAATGGTCTTTATACCGAAAATGATCTAACATCTAATAATAATGTTCCATCGGAAGATTCTCTTGTTTATAAAATTTCTCCTGGAAAAGCTTATATTAGAGGTTATGAAGTTTCAAAAGGAAACACTACTTTAATAGATGCACCAAAACCAAGATCAACAAAAACTATAAATTCGGAAGGAATAGCATTTGATGCAGGACCTTCTTTATTCGTAAATAATGTCCTTGGTCAACCAACAGTTGGTTTGGGAACAACTTCTTATTTAAGCTTAAGAGATTCTAGAATTGGATCAAACAAAACGACTCCAGCAGGAAATGAAATTGGAGTTGCAAGAGTATATGATTATGAATATGTTTATTCTACTGGAATAACTACAGAATATAAGTTAAGAATTTTTGATTTACAAACTTATACCACTCTAGAGTTAAATCAAAATATAGATTTATCAAAATCGGTATTGATTCAAGGAACCTCTAGTGGATCAAAAGGATATGTAAAAAATGTCGTTACCAATTCTTCTACCGTAACTCTTTATGATGTAAATGGAAAATTTTTAATAGATGAAGGAATTATTGTAAGTGGAATAGGAACATTTGGTCATACTATCAAATCAACCAGAGATTATGGAATTTCAGATGTAAAATCCATTTACTCATATAAATCCGGTGCAACTAATGATGCTGGATTTAATGGTGATTTAATTTTAAATAAATCAGTCCAACCAAATTCAATATCCAACATACCTGGAGTTTCTTTACCTTCACCATCATTTAAAATAACAGGTAAAGATTCAGATACTGGAATAAGTACTATTACTTCACCATCAACCAATTTTATTGGATTTGCTACGGTAGGAAATATTATTTCTTACTCTATACCTGGATTTTCAACAATTACTTTTAATAAAATAAATTCAATATCTTCTGATGGAACAACACTTGGAGTTACTTCTGTCACTAGTGTAAATGGAGTTTGTGATGGAAATACATCAGCTCAAGAAATCACAGTATCAAATCTTACAACAATTTTCCCAACATTTGAAACTGCAAGTAATAATTCATACGTTTCAAAATTAACAAAAACAAATATAGCAAGGGTAAATACAGAAGAAACTGATATTATTCTGAAGAGGCAGTATAATATTGCTTCTTTCTCTTCAAACTCAATTACAGGTCCAACTTTAGAAACCGATTATATATATCAACCATTTTCCGAACAAAGATATACCTTAACATATAGTAATGGCAAAGTTGAAAATTTATCTTCCGATAAATTTACATTCACAAATGGATTTAAAGATTTAACAATCAATAACTTAAGTGTTGCCAGTGGATCAAATGCAACTTTAACTGTAACTGTTAAAAAATCTAAAGTAAAATCAAAAACCAAAAAGAATAACAAAGTAAATTCTATAGTAATTAATAGGTCCTCATTTGCGGCATCTGGTGTTGGTGCAACAACACTAAATGATGGATTGATATATAGTAATGTTTATGGAACTAGGGTTCAGGATCCTGAAATTTCTCTAAATGTTCCAGATGTAAACACTGTTCTTGGAATTTTTGAATCTAATGACTTGTCAGATCCAGATCTCCCAACAATGACTTTCGTTGCTGGATCTTTAACTGGACCAAATGGCAATTCATCTGATCTTGTAGTTGGAGACACTATAATAGGAGCAAATAGCAATTCCGTTGCGATAGTGATATCCAAAAATATAAGTCAAATTGAGTTTGTATATGTTAGTACATTTTCCACATTCATTCCTGGAGAAATAGTTTCCTTTAAAGAAAGTGGAATAACCGGTATTGTAAGCAATATTGATAATGGGGATAAAAATATCACTGACAAATATGTTTTAGACAATGGGCAAAGAATAAACTATTATGATTTCTCAAAAATTAATAGAAAAGATAGCAATTATACCCCAACTAGAAAAATAAAAGTAGTTTTCCAAAATTATTTTATAGAGTCTGGTGATATAGGAGATGTTGTAACTGTCAACAGTTATCCAGAAGAAAAATATAAAGATTTGTATTTTATTAACGACAGACCCTTATCAGATGTCGTAGATATAAGACCAAGGGTATTGCCATATGATACTACATCAACATATTCTCCATTTGAATTTTCTTCTAGAAATTTTGCATCAGAGGGAAATTATTACATTGCGCCGAATGAAACATTTTTAGTAGGATTTGATTATTATCTCCCAAGAATTGATAGATTGTCATTATCAAAAGAGGGAACTTTCCAATTGTCTGTTGGGGTCCCAGATGACAACCCATCACCACCACAGATAATTGACGGTAGTTTAAACGTAGCTACAATTATTTTACCACCATATTTAAGAACAGTTAAAGATGCTGCGGTCTCTTATTCATCTCATAAGAGATATAGAATGCAAGACATTGCTAGATTGGAATCTAGAATTCAGAATGTAGAATATTATACTCAATTATCATTGCTAGAACTTTCTGCAGAATCGTTGTCTGTAAAAGTAAATGGGTTGGATAGGTTTAAATCTGGATTCTTTGTTGATAATTTCAAATCACACACTTCACATGATATATCAAGTGTAGAATTCAAAGCATCTATAGACAAAGATCAAGGTTATCTAAGACCATTAAATTATACCACTGCAATAGATCTTATTTTAGCATCAAAAACAATAGGTCTTGGTGCAAATCCAGATCCAAATGCAGACTATTCTTTTGAAGAATATGATTTAGATGAAAATGTAAAGAAAAATAAGAAAATTATAACCTTAGATTATTCTGAGCAAGTTTATGCACAAAATGTTTTTGCAACAAGAGTTGAAAATGTAACTCCATTTTTAGTTACTTCATATACTGGAATTCTTGAATTGAACCCATCTTCAGATACCTGGTTGGATGCAGGAACTATAGAAACAAATACAGTTAACGTAGAAGGATCATATCAGGCATTATCTCAAGGATTTAATGGTTTTGAATGGTCATCTTGGAAAACAGATTGGATTGGTATTGATGCTCACACTAAAGTTTCTTTAGATATTGATAAAGTCATATCTGATCCTGATATTAAACAGAAGAAATATAAAACCGGTAAGGATTGTGATGGTTGCACAAAGTTAGTTCAAGAAACTACCACAAAAACAACATCTAAAGATAAACTTCAGGTACAAACAGCAACAACATCATCTGCAGAGTTAAAGCAGACAAAAACGGGTGTTAAATTTAATGTATCTGAAAAAATAGATTCCGTCAATCTCGGACAAAAATTGGTTTCAAGTGAACTCATCAAATATATGAGATCAAGAAACATTGAATTTGTTGCCAAAAAATTAAAACCAAAAACTTTATTCTATCCATTCTTTGACTCAGTAAATGTTTCCAACAACTGTTTTCCAAAACTTTTACAGGTTCAAATGACCAATGGAATTTTCCAAGTTGGGGAAACTGTAGAATGCAATGATATTAATAATCCAGATATTACTACTTGCACATTTAGAGTAGCTAATGCAAATCATAAATATGGTCCATATAATTCACCAACAGATGTATTTGCAATAAATCCATATTCTGAGACAGATGTTACACTTCCCAGCATATACACATCAACAAGCACTATATTGAATGTTGACACTTCTTCTCTTCAAGAAGCTGCAATAGGAAACTTCTTTGGTGTATGTAGAGAAGGATTTGAACTTATTGGACAAACTAGTGGGGCAAGAGCTATAGTATCTTCAGTTAGATTAGTTAGTGATGATGTTGGAACTTTAATAGGATCTTTCTTTGTTCCTGAAGAGCCTATTCAATTTGAAACTGGAGTTAAGAATTTCAGACTAATAAACACTGAATCATTTGATCCAACTCCAGGAACTCAATCATCTTTTGCCCAAAATGATTTTTATGCTCAGGGATTATTGACTACTGCTCAAGATACGCAGTTAAATATAAAAAATGCATCTGTCAACAAAGAAAATCTTCAACCTTCCACCGAATCAGTATTTTCTGAAAAGAAAAAAGCTTCGGTATCTACAGATCAAGTTTTCTTTAACAAACAAACTAATGTAGAAAAGACTACAAAGACACTAAAAGTTTATAAAGATCCTTTGGCACAATCATTTGTAGTTGAGAACAATTATGGAATATTTGTTACCAAGTTAGATTTATATTTCTACAACAAACCTACCAATGGAGCAAAAGATCCTGTAATTGTTCAGTTAAGACCAGTTGAGCAAGGAGTCCCATCCACAAAAGTTATTGCAGATTCTGAAGTTGAACTAAAACTTGATGACATTAATTTGTCTGAAGATGGAACAGTTGCAACAACGGTCACCTTCCCTGCCCCAATTTTCTTAGAGGCATTCAAAGAATATGCAATTGTCTTACTTTCCGATTCTACAGATTATCAAGTTTGGATTTCTAGAATGGGAGAAGAGGACATCACCACCAAAAATCTTCCAGAGTCAGCTAAAAAGATAGTTTCTCAACAACCATTCTTGGGATCACTATTCAAATCTCAAAATGGAAGCACATGGGAACCAAGTAGTTATGAAGATCTGAAGTTTACTTTATATAATGCACAATTTACTACTGATCCTGCAACAGTGCTATTCTTCAATCCAATTGAAGGTGGTGATTATACAACATTGTCACATTTGAGTCCAGATTCTGTTAGAACTCTATCAAATAAAGTTCTAATTGGATTATCAACCTCAATTTCACTTCCACAAATTTCTCAAGGTGTTAGCATTGGAATAACAGACACAACAATGATTGGAAATCTTGTTGGGGTTGCAGGTTCTGTTAAACTTGGTTATGGTTTAACATCATTAAACGTTGGATCTGGATATACCAATACTGTATATCAAGGTCTTGAGTTGGAAACGATTACTGGAGAAGGAACTGGATTGAAAGTTGACGTAACTTTCCAAAATAACAAATTAGATTTAACAGACTCTGGTGCTGGAATAGTAACTGTTGTCAGTGGTGGATATGGATATAGATCTGGAGACGTTGTAAAAATCCCAAGTACAGTTGCCTTTGGTAGTGGAGCTACCCTTTCTGTAGTAACTATTGGACAATTTAATACAGTAATTCTAGATAATGTTCAAGGAACTTATGATAGTTCTTCGGTTATTGGAAAACGACTAACCTATGAAACTTCTACAGGAATAACAAGTTATGTTGGAGTTGCAACAGTTTCATATTTGAACCAAAATGCTCAAAATGATGGATTACATTTTAGAGTTTTTGATGTAAATCATGGAATGTATTCAACGAATAATTTAGTTTCCATTAAAGGTATTAAGAGTGATGTAAAACCAGCAAAATTATCCGTATCTTATGACCAGACTTCAACTGGACCAATTCCAGTAGATTCCATTTCAATATTCTCAACTTTTGAAAATGTTGGAGTTTCCACTACAAATCCAGGATATGTGAAGATTGGAAAAGAACTAATTTCGTACACTGGAGTTGATTCCAACAACAATACACTAACTGGCATCACTCGTGGAGTTGATGTGGGAATAGCAGGCAACTCCTCCGCAACACAACACAACAGTGGATCTTCTGTTATGAAATATGAGTTAAATTACGTTTCACTACGTAGAATTAACCGAGTTCATAATATGTCTACAACTCCACCAACTGTTCCAAGTCCAATAGAAATTGATAGTTATCATATCAAATTAAATATGAATGATACTACATATGGAGTTGATAGAAGTGGAAACTCAGATTTCCCCAATCTGTTCTTCAATGAAACCAAGGATTCCAACACATTTGATTATGCAGTTGGTGAATCAATAGAATCTTCAAAAAATATTATTTTCTCAACAATAACTCCAAATGTCAATATCTTTACTCCACCAGCAACTGGATATGGAGCAAGAATTAGAACTACAAGTGCAAGAAGTGTTGATGGAACAGAAACACCATTCCAAGATTTAGGTTTTGAGCAAGTTGAACTAAATGAAATAAATAACCTATCTTCAGTTAGAATGATTGCTTCTAAAGTTAATGAAGATAGTAAAATGACAGATTTGCCAGCAAATAAATCATTTACTATGGCAATTGATATTGCTACAGGTGATCCTAATGTTTCACCAGTAATTGATTTGGAAAGAGTAAGTGCCATACTTACTTCAAATAGAATAAATCAAATAGTTACTGACTGGACAACTCCATCACCAGAGTTATCGTTAACGAAACAAATATATGATGAGCACGCAGCAACTTATGTTTCTAAGAAAATATCATTAACAAATCCAGCTACTTCAATCAAAGTATTGTTTGGTGCCAATAGACCAAGCACTGCTGACATTAAAGTTCTGTATAGAATTTATAGAAAGGATTCTGCAGAAGCATTGCCATCTTATGAACTTTTCCCTGGATATGAAAACTTAGATAATCTTGGAAATGTAATAAATCCAGCAGCAAATACTGGAAGTTCTGATGTTTTTGTTCCACCAAGTTCAGGTGCTAATGAATTTTTTGAATATGAATATAGTGCAAATAATCTTCCAGAATTTACTGACTTTGATATTAAAATTATTATGACAGGAACAGATCAAGCAAATGTTCCCCTAATTAAAGAACTAAGAGTAGTGGCATTAGCATAATATGACTTTTTTACCAGTAGAAGGAAAAGCAAACCTTTATAGGGATGTGAATTCAAATGCGATTATAAACAAAGATACAAATGGGTATCGGCAGTATATGCAATCACTGAAAGAAAAAGAAGAACAAAAAAACAAAATGACTTCTATGGAAAATGATATCATTTCTCTAAAAAATGATATCAGTGAATTGAAAGATCTTATTATTGGATTATCAAATAAATTATAAATATGAATATAAGGGTTTAGTATCATAATGGCTCAACCAGCAACCAGGCAAGAACTGATAGATTATTGCAAAAGAAAACTGGGATATCCAGTTTTAGAAATTAATGTTGCAGATGAGCAAATAGAAGATTTAGTTGATGACGCCGTTCAATACTTTCAAGAAAGGCATTTTGATGGTGTAATGCACATGTATTTAAAATACAAAGTAACTCAAGAGGATATTGATAGAGGAAGAGCAAAAGCAAAAACTTCGTCCGGTATTACAACAACATCAGCACAATCAACAATTGTTGGAGCAGCTACAACATTTTCTTTTGAAGAAAATTCAAATTATATTCAAATTCCACCAACAGTTATCGGTGTAAATAAAATTTTCAAAGTTGATGGAAATAATACTATTTCTCAGGGGATGTTTAATATCCAGTATCAATTAATGTTGAATGATGTTTATTATTTCAACACTATTGAACTCTTGTCATATACGATGGTTAAGAGATATCTTGAAGATATTAGTTGGCTTTTAAATCCAGAAAAAATGATAAGATTTAATAAGAGACAGGATAGACTTTATATTGATATGGATTGGTCTTCAATTAATGCTGGACAATATTTAATTATTGATTGTTATAGGGTATTGGATCCTGCAGATGCACCTAGAGTTTGGAATGATTCATTCTTGAAACCATACCTAACTTCATTAATTAAAAAGCAATGGGGTCAAAATTTAATCAAATTTAGAGGTGTTAAGTTGCCGGGAGGAGTTGAGCTTAACGGTAGAGAAATATATGAAGATGCTGTAAATGAATTAGAAGATATTAAAAAACGCATGATGACAGAATTTGAACTACCTCCACTTGATATGATTGGATAATGCTAAATCCATTTTTTCTACAAGGTTCTCAAGGAGAGCAAGGATTAATACAAGATTTAATCAATGAACATTTGAGAATGTTCGGTGTTGAAATATATTACCTGCCAAGAAAATATATTACAGAAAAAACAATTATCAAAGAAGTTATACAATCAAACTTTGATAATGCATATCCTTTAGAAGCATATGTTGCTAATTATGAAGGATATGCAGAAAACACAGATATACTAACAAAATTTGGAGTTACAGTTTCTGATGAACTTACTTTGATAGTATCTGCAGAAAGATTTGACTTATACATTAGAGATTTAATAAAGGATCAAAATAATATCAAGTCTTCTTTAAGACCTAATGAGGGTGATTTAATATTTTTTCCACTGGGTGATAAATTATTTGAAGTGAAATTTGTGGAAAGGGAAAAACCTTTCTACCAATTGGGTAAAAATTATGTTTATGAATTGAGATGTGAACTATTTGAATATGAGGATGAAGATATTGACACTGGTATATCAGAAGTTGATGAAATTATCAAAGATCAAGGTTATATTGCAACACTTGTTTTATCTGGAATTGGATCTACGGCATCTGCAATAACTTCACAAGTCACTGGTGGAGTTCAAAAAATTACCTTAATAAATGATGGACAGGGTTACACTTCAGCACCAAGAGTCTCCATATCCTCACCTGGAGTTGGTGTGACAGCAACTGCAGTTGCAATCATGACATCAAGATCAGGATTAACTACTGCATATTCAATAGATAGAGTTCTGATAACGAATCCCGGTTATGGGTATACAGAATCACCTCAGATTTACTTTATTGGTGGTGGAGGAAATGGAGCAGAAGCAATTGTTGGAATAGCAACATCTGCTGCTTCTGTTGGGATAATAACTATAACAAATGGTGGAAGCAGTTACACATCGTCACCATCTGTTACGTTCTCAACACCATCAAATGTTTCATATGCAGTTACAGCAACAGGAATTGCTGTGGTCTCTGCTGCTGGAACTATTTCTGAAATAAGAATTACAAATTCCGGAATTGGATACACAAATACTCCAATAATAACAATTTCAAGTCCACCTTTAATTGGATCTGGAGCATATAAATATAACGAAACTGTTATTGGATCCGCAACTTCAACCACAGCACAAGTCAGAAATTGGACAGCATCTACTAAAAAACTTGAAGTTGCAATAATAGACGGATCATTTGCAATTGGTGAATCTATAACTGGACTAGCTTCCTCTGCAGTTTATACTATTAGATCAATTACTACAGATAATTTAATTGATCCATATGCTCAGAATGATATTTTGGAAACAGAAGGAGATGCAATAACCGACTTCAGTGAAAGAAATCCTTTCGGAGAAGTTTAATTAGTTAAATATAAGTAAAGGGTTATACAAAAATGTTTGGTTATTTTTATCACGAAATTTTAAGAAAAACAATTATAGCATTTGGTAATATTTTTAATAATATTGAAATACATCATACAAATAATTCTGATGAGACTGTCAGTATTATTAAAGTTCCTTTAGCTTATGGTCCAATTCAAAAGTTTTTAGCAAGAATTGAACAAGACCCAACTGCTCTGAAACCGGTAAAAATAACTTTACCAAGAATGTCATTTGAGTTCATTGGGTTAAGTTATGATGCTTCTAGAAAAGTTTCAACAACTCAAACTTTTGTTACGAATACTGGTAAAAAAGTTTATATGCCAGTTCCATACAACATGCAATTTGAACTCAACATACTTACAAAACTTAATGATGATGCGTTACAAATTGTTGAGCAAATTTTACCATATTTTCAACCAAACTATAATTTAACAGTTAATTTGGTTGAACCAATAAATGAAAAAAAAGATATTCCAATAATTTTGGATAATATTTCTTTTACTGATGATTATGAGGGTGATTATACAAAAAGAAGATCCTTAATTTATACCCTTAGATTTACTGCAAAAACATATTTGTTTGGTCCTGTTCCATCATCTTCTTCCGGAATTATCAAAAAAGTTACGTTGGATTATATGTCTGGTGTTGAAACCAGAAAAAGAGAGATGCGTTACACCGTCACTCCACAAGCAATTAAAGATTATAATAATGACAGGACAACTTCTCTTGCCGACGATATTGATCAAACTACAAAGTACATTACTGTGGGTGACGCAACAACAATTTCTTCAGGATCTAGAATATACTTAGATAGTGAATTAATGTATGTAGAATCTAAAGATGGAAATAAATTAGTTGTTGAAAGGGGATATGAAAACACTGGAATTGAAGGTCATGTTGCTGGAACTCCTGTCAATTTAGTTACTGCTTCTGACGATTCTCTGATTGATTTTGGTGATGATTTTGGTTTCAATGATGAATATACATTCTTCCAAGATTTTAAAGAATATAGTCCTTCACAAAATACTGATTTATGATTATGAAAGATAAATTTAAAAGTTTAGATGAGACATTTGATATTGAAAGGTCTGATGTTGAAAATGAGGTTAGTGAAATAACTGAAGTTTCGCCAACTAATTTAGAAATAAAAAAATCTACTGATGATATATCTAAAGATTATGAATATACTAGAGGAAATTTATATTCTTTAATAGAAAAGGGACAAGAGGCTATAAATTCTATTTTAGAGTTAGCTCAAGAAACAGATCAACCAAGAGCTTATGAAGTAGCAGGTCAATTGATAAAGAATGTTGCTGATGCAACAGATAAACTATTAGATCTTCAGAAAAAATTAAAAGATATTGATGAAAGTAAGTCATCAAAAGGTCCAACAAATGTAACTAATGCTTTATTTGTTGGATCTACAGCAGAATTGGCAAAACTACTTAAAAATCATAAAACCTCATAAAATAAATAGTTAAAAAAAGATGGCAGCAAATCCAGTTTTAAACATTACCATACCTCAAGGTTCCGATTTCTCCGAAACTTTTGTTTCTACAGAATCTGATGGATCTCTTTCAAATTTAACTGGGTATACTGGATTAGCAAAATTAAAAAAACATCCTGGAGCAACTAATTCAACTTCTTTCACTGTGACGATCACAAGTGGAATTGGTGAAGTTGGTATTGCAATGACATCGGGAGTAACAGTTGGATTAAATCCAGGTAGATATTATTATGATGTTAGATTAACATCTCCTTCTGGTGCAGTATCAAGATTGGTTGAAGGAATGGCAATTGTAACTGCAGGAATTACCACTTAAAACAATGTCTGTAGTCAGAAAAGCATCATCAAGAACTACAATTAAAAAAAAGCAAGAAACTAAGAAAGAAGTTCAATCTCTTCGTCAAGCAAATCTTTTGTCAGAACTTAGTGATACTAATTTTGGAACACTCAACTCATCAAAAGATGGATTGATAGTCTCTTATGATTCTGCTACGGATGAATTTGTTTTGATCTCTGCAGATCAATTGTTATCAGTTTCTGCAGAAGATAATGATCTTCCAAACGACTTTATTGATGTCTTAGAAAATGAACTTGATTTAGGAGCAGTTCAATTAGACTCAGTAGATGGAGGATCTTTTTGATGGCATCTAGAATAAGGGATTTAAAAGATGTAAATTTGGGAACTTTAGATAATTCTAAAAACAAAAATTTAATCAGATACAATTCAACAACAAACAAATTTGAATCTATTAATATTGATGTTCTTTTAGGATTTTCGACAAATACCCCAAATTCTTTTGTTGATCTAGTGGCAGAAGAAGTAGATCCAAATAATATTTTACTTAAAAGTGTTGATGGTGGAAGTTTTTAGAACTAAATATTAGTAAGAATATTACTAATAGTATAAGAAAATGGCTTCACCAGTAATTCAGTTCAAGAGGGGCCTTCTTGCAAATTTACCTGGTCTTCAGGCTGGTGAACCCGGATTTACAACTGATAGTTATGACTTTTATATTGGTTTAACTTCAGAAACTTCAACAAATAAATTTTTTGGTTCTCATAGATATTGGTCAAAAGAAACATCAACGAAAGGTAGTGGTGTAAACTTAGTTGAGGGAACTAGTACTGGTTCTGATTATATTACATTAAAAGCACCAGATAATCTTTCTGGAATTACAACATATACATTTCCAGCAACTCCTACTGCTGATTACTATTTAAAAACAGGGGCAGACGGAACTTTATCTTGGGCAGCAGTAAGTCAAAGTAGTTTTGCTGGTATTGTAACTTTTATAGATACTACTGATAATACTTTTGGTGATGCAAATACTGGTGCAGTTCAAATTGATGGTGGACTTGGTGTTAATAAAAATGTAACTGTTGGTGGTAATCTTAATGTTCAAGGATTTTCTGAATTTGTTGGTGTAGTTACATTTAAAGGTGGAACAATTAATTTAGGTGATGGCAATACAGATGATATTAATGTTGCTGGTGAATTTGTTTCCAATCTAGTGCCAAATGCTGATAATACTTATGATTTGGGCATTAGTGGAAAAGGATGGAGAAATGCTCAGTTTTCTGGAATTGTAACTGCTTCAACTGGTGCAGTAATTGATGGAGTTCAAATTGGTATTAATGGATCAAATGTTATTGATACTGTTTCTGGAAACTTAACCCTCAATTCTGCGGGTGGAAATACAATTATTGATGATGCAGTTAATATTCAAAATAACCTAAATGTTACCGGCAATGTTACGATTGGTGGTACAACTTTACTTTTAACAGGTGAAGAAGTGTTCATCAAGAACAAAGATATTGTTCTTGGTTATACTACAAGTGTTACAAATACAGATATTTCAAATGATGATACAGCTAATCACGCTGGTGTTGCAATTGCATCTACAGTTGGATCACCATTAATAAACTTTAATGTATCTGGAATTAATACACTTCCAAATACATACAAACAAATGATGTGGTTCAAGAGTGGAACTCTTGGATTTAGCACAGATGCATTTGCGTTTAACTATGGTGTGGCCATTGGAACCACAACAATGGCAAACGGTGTTCGTTTTGCTGTTGGAACTGGTATCACAGCAACCGATAATAGCATCACTGCTACAAGTTTTGTCGGATCTTTAATTGGCAATGCATCATCATCAGATCAAGTTAAGACAGTAACAGCATCAGATGCTAATGCAACTTATCATTTAACCTTTGTTGACGCAAATAACGGTTCCGCAACTAACGAAACAGTCTACACTGATGATGGTATTTACTATAACCCAGGAACCAATACATTCACCACACAAAATGCATCTTTTACTGGTAATGTAACAATTAACGGAACTCTAACCGGAACTGCATCAACTGCAACAAGAGCAACAACAGTTGATACTACAGCAACATCAACAAATCAAAATTACTTCGTTCCATTTGTTGATACAATTGCTGGTCAAACTGGAGAAACACTTAGAGTTGGTATTGGACTATCGGTTAATCCTGCTAATGGTAATGTTGGCGTCAGTAGTATTTTAAGTGTTGGTGATATAAACCAAGTTAATGCTTTTATCAGAGCAGGTGGAGGTTCTAATGCATTATATCTTTACAGCAATGGTGATGTATCGTTCCAAGCAAAGGCAGTTGTAAATCAAATTAGAAGTTCAAATAATGCTACTACACTGATTACTCTTGACGACCTTGATGCGACCTTTGCAAGAGATGTTAGAGTTACTGGAATTACAACTACCGGCACTCTAAAACTTAACGGAACACCTGGAATTGCAATTACCGCTATTTCATCAAGTACATCCCTTGCCGAAAATAGCAATAATTACTTACCAACTCAAGCAGCAGTTAAGGCTTATATTGATGCTGCTGATATAGGAGTTGCTGGTGATACTGGAACTGGTACTGTTTCAACTTCACAAACACTGACGGTTGCTGGTACTGCTGGTGAAATTGAGACTTCTGCGTCTGGTCAAACAATCACCGTTGGACTTCCAAATACAGTCATTGTTGGAACTGCACTGAGTGTACCAACAATTAGAACTGCTACTATTCAGCATTCTAATAGCACAAATGCAGCTACAATTGATGCTTCTGGAAATATTACAGCAGCACAGAATCTTACTGTTAGTGGAAATCTTTATGTTAATGGTTCAACAACTCAAGTCAATACTTCCTCTATAACTGTAGAGGACAGAACAATTGAACTTGGACAAGTTGATGGTGCTGCTCCTTCATCTGCAACCACTTGGGATTTGGGAGTTCTCTTCAATTACAATTCATCAGGTGCGAAAAAGTCTGGTGTCATTTGGGAACATGCTGATGGTAGATTTAAGTTTGGTTCTCAAGTAACTGATGGTGGTGGAACTGATAATGACAGTCCACAAATTACCGTTTCAAATTATGCACCAATTGAAATTGGAAGTCTATGGGTAAATGACTGTGCTGGACAATCGCAAGTTATTTCTTGCAGTGGATCTACAAGAAAATTAGAAAATATAACCATTGATGGTGGAACTTTTTGAGGTTAAAAAATTAATATCTAAATAGGGGGAGTTTATCTCCCCCTTTTTTATGAATGAAGACGATTTAAAATCTATTCTTTCAAAATATCAACAAAAAGCATTTGAGTTATATAATCAAAATATTGTTTTGGAGACTCAAGTTGAAAAATTAAACAGTGTTGTTGAAATTTTAAACCAAGAAATTGAAAAGTTAAAAAGATCAAAGAAAAATTTAAAGACTGAAGAAAACTTTTCATAAATAATAAAAACACCGAATATATATTCGGTTCTTATGGTATATACCAAAAATGAGAGGATTGAATGGCAGATCCAAATATTAGAATTAAACGGTCGGCGGTTCCTGGAAAAGTACCAACATTAAATGACTTATTGTTGGGGGAACTTGGACTCAATACATATGATGCAGAGTTATTTGCTCGTAGAGATAGAACAGGTATTGGCACTGATATTGTAAGACTCGGTGCTGGAGCAACAGTTACTAATGTTCTTTATGTCACACCAGACGGAAGCGATACAAATACAGGAAAAAAACTTGGAGACGCAAAAAGAACAATCGGAGCAGCACTCACAACAGCAACAGCAGGAACTGTTATTAAAGTTAGTGCTGGGACTTATGTAGAAAATAATCCATTATCAATACCAGAACAAGTATCAATTATTGGCAATAGTCTAAGAGAAGTTTCTGTTCAGTGCCAAAATCCTGGTGATCTTTTTTATGTCAGCAATGGAAACTATGTAGCAGAAATGTCATTTACTGGAGTGGCTAATACTGGAGGGGCAATATTTGCATTCAATCCATCTGGAGCAGGAGTAATTAATCAATCACCATACATCCAAAATTGTACCAATTTTATTCCAGATAGTATAGGAATGAAGGTAGATGGAAACCATGCTTCTGGTGATACAAAAAGTATGGTTTTAGATTCTTATACACAATACAATCCAAATGGAATTGGAGTTTCAATTACAAATGAAGGATACGCACAGTTAGTTTCTTTATTTACTATTTGTTGCGATACAGCAGTTTATTGTGGTTCTGGAGGAGCATGTGATTTAACCAACAGCAATTCTTCTTTTGGTGATTATGGATTAGTTTCTGATGGTGTAAGTCAAGTCAAGTATACTGGAATTATTACTTCAGCAGCTGAAGCTGGATCAACAATTTTTACAATTTCTGGTGTTGGGACAAATAGACCATATGACGGTCAGGTAGTTTATTTTGATCAACTTTATTATGAAATAGATTCTGTGACCGTAAGTGCAGGTGGAACTGGATATACAAACCAACCAACAGTTACAGTCAGTGGTCCACCAACTTCTTGGGGTATACCAGCCCAAGTGGTTGCAACGGTAGAAAATGGTTCTGTTACAGAACTAACCATTGTTTCTAATGGAAGAGGATATACTTCGGCACCAACTATAACAATTGCTGCTCCAGATGTTGGTATCAACACGGCAACTGCAGCAGTTACAATAAAACCAAAATATTATTCCATTGAAAGTGCAACTGCACCTTCATCTGGAATTTCAACAATAACAATTAATGAGCAACTTCCATATGCTGTTGGAGTAGGGACAACAGTTCCTATCTTTAGACAAAGCAGAATTCTTGCTTCAGGACATTCTTTTGAATACATCGGATCTGGAACAAATATTGCCACTGCTCTACCACAAACTGGTGGAGTTCCGATTCAAGAAAATGAAACTGATGCTCGTAATGGTGGATTGATTGTTTATACAAGCACCGATCAATCAGGAAACTTTAGAATTGGTGACGGTGTTGTGATTAATCAACAAACAGGAACAATCTCTGGAAATTTCTATTCCAAGAGTTTATTTGCAAATGTCACACCATTCATTCTCGCATTAGGAGGTTAATATAAATGGCACTAGCACTTAATGTATATAAAACAATTACTTCAGTAGCTTCAACGAGTCCAGTTGGAATTTACACTGCTCCTGTTGGATATGCTGGGGTTGTTCTTTTGGCTCAAGTTGCAAACATAGGATCACAATCATATACGGTGACAGTTTCTCACCAAAGATCTGTTGCTGGAACTGCTGTAACGACAGAAATAGTTAAAGACTATGTAGTTCCAGCAAATGATTCTGTAAGTGTTTTGGACGGAAGATTAATAATGGAGTCAAATGATGTTTTAGTTCTATCCGCTAATAATGCGACCAATTTAAAATTTATTGGAAGTATTTTGGAGACGTTAAAGTAATATGGCTAAACTTATAAGTGGTAGATTAAAAAATTTAAACATAGGAGTATCTTCTTATACTGAAAATAATAATGTACTTGTTGCTACTGGTAATGCAACTTTTACCGGAATTGTAACAGCATCTTCATTTAGTGGTTCCGGAACAAACTTAACGGGCATAGTAACTTCTATTGTTGCTGGATCTAATATAAGTATTTCTAATGCAACCGGTCAAGTTACAATTAGTGCAACTGCTGGAGCATTTTCTAGGACATTAACTGAATTCGTCGCAACAAATGGACAAACCACTTTTAATGTTAGCTATACTGTTGGTTATATAGATGTATTTGTAAATGGTATTTTACTATCTGGAGATGAGTATACTGCAACCAATCAAACCTCCGTAGTTTTAAATGAAGCTGCAAGTTCTGGTGATATTGTTTCTATTATTACTTTTGGAAATTCAAGCAATAGTTTTTGGAATGAAGGTTCCAATTCAAATATTTACAGATTATCTAATGTAGGAATCGGAACCATAAACCCAACATCAAAACTAACAGTTTCTGGTGATGGAAACTTTACTGGGGTTGTTACTGCTGCTTCATTTAGTGGTTCCGGAACAAACTTAACGGGCATAGTAACTTCTATTGTTGCTGGGACTAACATTACAATTAGTCCTGTTGGTGGTACTGGGCAAGTTACAATTAATGCTTCAGGGGGAGGTGGCGGAGGTTCCACTGCAGCATTGGATATTTTAGAAGTAATGTTATTTGCATAAATACTCAAAAAATATAAAGATATAATGGCTTTAGCAAAGGTAGGATTAGGAACGGTCACAAGAGTTGCACTTGGATCTACAGGAACTGTTTATACTGTTGGTTCTGCAAAAACTGCTTATATTCGTTCAGTAATCGTTCATAACATTGATACAATTAACTCAAGCACCGTAAGAATTCATATTGTCCCGAATTCTGGTGGATCTACTGGAACTGCAAGTTCTATCAATCAACTTGCACAACTTTCAATTCAACCAGTAGATACTTATTTCTTTGAACTTGCATATCCAATTACATTGGCGAATACTAACGATACCATTCAGGTTTATAACTCCAGTACAACAGATGCAGTTAATGTTTTAATACTTGGAGACAAAGAGGCATAATATATGGCAGGAAAAAGTGCAAATTCACTTGGTGCAAAAAATTGGTCTCCAGGTTCTCCATCAACAAGATATAATGTAAGTGGCAAAAACCATGACTTTTATACTTTTGAAAATGCTCCTGGCATAGGAAATTATGCAACTGGTGGAACCATTATTGATGGTGGTGATGGATACATTTATCATATCTTTACTGGTAATGGAACTTTTACAGTCAATCGTCCACCAGCAGCAATTGATAGTGTTGATTATTTGATTGTTGGTGGTGGTGGTGGTAGTGGACCCCTCGCAGGTGGAGGTGCGGGAGGATTACTAGTTGGTAATATGGGAGTATCAAACGCTCCTGGTTCTTACCCAGTTTCTATTGGTGGTGGTGGCGGGGTTGCTACTAATGGTAGTCCATCAAGTGCTTTTGGTATAACTGCCGCAGGTGGAGGAAGAGGAGCACCACCTACTTCTCCTGGACCTGCAGCAGGTGGTGCGGGTGGATCTGGAGGAGGTGGATTTACGGGACCTCCAGGTATATCTGCTAGTGGAGGGGCAGGAAATACACCGGCAACCATACCAAGACAAGGATATCCTGGTGGTTCATCTGGTTCTACTTTTACTGTTGGTGGTGGCGGCGGCGCTGGTGGACCTGGAGGATTTCCCAACTTACCAGGACCCGGAAAAATTATTCCAGAATTTCCTGCATCTATAGTAGGTAAAGCTATTCCACAAGAAAATAGTGCGAATTGGATTTCAGCATTGGGACCCAACGGTTTTTGTAAAGGAGCTCCCCATTCTGCAGGTATAGGTACAGTAAATAGTGGATATGGTGGTGGTTTTTCTGGAATAGTGTGCGTAAGATACAAAAAAACAGCAGCATATTCAAGAGCAACTGGTGGAACAATAGAGCCAAATACACACCCAGAACATCCTGGGGTATGGAGACATATCTTTACATCTCCAGGAACTTTTACAGTTACCGATCCATCACTTCAATTCATTGATTACCTTGCTGTTGGTGGCGGTGGTGGAGGTGGAGATATTAACCCAGCTCTTGCTGGTGGCGGTGGTGGAGGAGGAGCAGGAGGTTTTGTAACCTCTATAGAAACATCTACGACTACTCCGACTAGTATTCCAGAGGCATATCCTTGGAATCCAGGATATTCGGTAAGAGTTGGAGAACAATATCCAGTTGGTGCTGGAACTTATCCTATTGGTATTGGAACGGGAGGAAATGCATCTACTTCTGGATCTAATACTACAATAGGATCTCCAGGAGCAACTCAAATTATTGCTTATGGTGGTGGTGGTGGAGCACAAATGCCTGGTGCTGGAACTGCTGGTGGATCTTCTGGTGGAAATGCTTCCACTAATCCACAAGCTAGACCCGGAGTTGCTGCTTCTCCATCACCAGGTATTCAAGGTAATTCAAGTAATGCAACTTTAGCGAGTCCTGTTGTTAGAAATTCTGGTGGTGGTGGAGGTGCTGGTGCTGTTGGAGGTGCTGGATTAACACCACCAGTGGCACCGTATCCTGGTGGATTTGGAGGTGCTGGTTGGTATTCTGTATTATCACCATCCGCATATGGAACTCCTGGTCCTGTTGCAGGTTATCGTTACTTTGCTGGCGGTGGTGGTGCAGGTGGAAGTTTTGTTGTTGGAACTCCATCGGCAATAGCACCAGGTGGAACAGGAGGTGTCGGCGGCGGTGGTGCTGGTGGTGCTCCTCCAAGTTCTCCTGGAACCTCAGCAGGAACTCCTGGAACCACTAATACTGGTGGTGGTGGTGGAGGTGCTGGAAGTGCTGCTGGAACAGGTGGTCCTGGTATCGTTATTATTCAATATCCAGAATAAGGAGGTAAAGTCATATGGCACACTTTGCACAGATTGATTATGAGAATAAAGTTCTTCACGTTTCTGTCGTAAGAAATGAAGATATGCTTGACGAACGTGGAAATGAAAGTGAAGAGATTGGAATAAAATTTTTAAAGTCTATTTTTGGCGAGGCAACCCGATGGGTACAAACCTCTTATAATAATAACTTCAGACATCGTTATGCTGGTATTGGAATGGTTTATGATAATCAACACGATGTGTTTTTACATCCTCAACCCTATTCATCTTGGATCTTAAATACTGAAACTTATGAATGGGATCCTCCAATACCAGAACCAGAACTTACTGAAGAACAAAAAGAGTCTGGAAATTACTACGAGTGGAACGAAGAAACTCAAGAGTGGAAATTGAAAACTTCAACTTGAGGTCTTATAAATTTCATATATAATGGTGATGAATAGATTATAAGGAGATTGACTTTTGGCATTTCAATCAATATGGTATTTTTCTGATGTTCCAGAAAAAATTGTAGAAACAATTGAAGAAGATTTAACAGATAATTTTCAACAACAAATGGGAGACTCCAGACTTATGGGAGATGCTCTCAATCGTGATAAAAGAAATTCTAAAAATGCCTGGGTTCCAACTCACCATTGGACCGCAGGTTTTGTATGGCATTATATTGAAAGAGCAAATCGTGAGAATTTTCTTTACGATATAAGAAACATTGATGGCGAAAATATGCAGTTTACTCAATATGGAGTTGGTGAATTTTATGGATGGCACAACGATGCTGGAATTTCTTGTCACTATAAACCAGTGTCTGTAGGCAATCACCATGACGGAAGAGCACAAGATTATCTAAATGAAAATCTTGAACTTGTAAGAAAACTTTCATTTGTTGTTCAACTTTCCGATCCTGATGATTACGAAGGTGGAAATCTTCAACTTCTTGCGGAAAATGGTAAGTCTTATTTTGCTCCAAGAAAAAGAGGGACTGTAATTGTATTTGATTCACGAACTCAACATCGTGTTTTAAAAGTAACTAAGGGAACTCGTAAGAGTTTGGTTGGTTGGGTAGTTGGTCCAAGGTGGAAATAATATGACAGAGCAAATGACAGAAGAGCAGTTGTTTTTTCAAGAACGACAAAATACAGGAACTTCTTGGACTCGCAATGAACAATTTGAAAAGGATGGATATCTGGTTGTAAAAAACTTATGGGATCCAAAAGAACTTTATCGTCCTGTTCCAGAACAACGAGGGCAAATTAATTATTGGGGGAAAAAGTTAGATCAATTTACATATTATGAATTAGAAAATCAAGTAGAAGGATCACTTGCTTGTTATTGGCATCCACAATATCGTTCAATTCATTCACAAATTCGTTCAAAATTAGAAAAAATAATCAAAAGAAAACTTTATAATACTTATTATTATGATCGTTTTTATTTTCCTGGGCAAGCACTAACACGTCATGCAGATCGTGATGCTTGTGAGATTTCAGTAACAACTCATATCAGCACAAATTTAAAAGAATCTTGGCCTATCTGGATTAAGACCCCAGATACATATGCTGATAAAAATAAAACAATTATCACTCAAAAAGGTGAAAATCGTTCTGTGATATTATCTGCTGGTGATGGAATGATCTATAAAGGGTGTGAAAGACCTCATTGGAGAGATCCAATGCCAACCGAATATAAGAGAACTTGGTATGGTAAGAGAGTAGAAAAAGAAGGGCTTTATTATCACCAAATCTTTTTTCACTATGTTCTTGCTGATGGTCAAAGATCACACTGTGCTAATGATATGTCAAGATAAATACCTTTAAAATATAATAAAATACCTACCAACTTTTCGACATTTTTATCACTCGGAAAACTTGTCACTAGCAAAAATAGAAAATCTAAAAAAAAAAAAAATAAAATGAAAACCTTCAAACAGTTTCAAGAAGAGTGGACGAATAAATATAAAAAGAGTATTGACTGCTCCAATCCAAAAGGATTTTCTCAACGTGCTCATTGTGCTGCGAGAAGAAAAAGAGCAAGAGGTGAAGCAACTAAATCAAAACCAGTGGAATGAAATCTCCAAAATTTTCTCACAAAACACCACATCTAAAGGGAAAACAACATCAGTTGGACCCCAACCTTGATCTGAAACAACTAGTTCATCACGCAACAGTGCAATATGTTGACCGTGATGCTGATGGAGATGTTGACATTTATGATAATCCTAAAAAAGGGATACCAGATGAAAATGTTTCTAGTGCTTCAAAAGCACAAACATATTCTAAAAAATTAATCGCAAAACAAAAAGGTGAAATTAAGCATACTAAAGTTGGTATGGCTTATGAAGAGAAAAAAAATGGTAAATGTGAACCAGGAAAATATTATTGTTATACAGATAAAAAGTGCAAACCAATTCCTGCTGGATTTATGGTAGATCCAGAGGGAATGCTCCACAAAGAAAATGGAGCTTCTGTAGATGAATCTGCACGTATTCCAAGAAAACCAGGACAACCAGCAAAATCTGACAACCATTCTGACCTCTATACCGATGAAGACCCAAAAGGAACAATTCATGGGTTAGGATTTAAAGATGTTGAAACTGCTAGAAAAAGTGTTTCAAAAATAAAAAATTCTGACAGATCTCATGCTCACAAAATCCAAGCAGCTATTGCAATGGAACAGAGAGCAAGAGTAGCTGGAAAAACATCAGAGGCAGCAATTTATAGAGAGTTCATCAACTCAATGAAAGAAAAAACAAAAGAAATGAGTGAGGAAGGACTCCGTGACTGGTTTGGCAAATCAAAATCAAAAGAAGGAAAATCGGGTTGGGTTAATGTTGTAACTGGTGGAACTTGTGCAAGTGATGAACCTGGTGAAGGAGTTCCTAAGTGTGTCTCTTCTGCTAAAAGAGCAAGTATGACGCCAGCAGAAAGACGTTCAGCAGCAAGAAGAAAAAAAGCAGCAGACCCTAGGCAACAACAAAAAACTGGTGCTGCAAAACCAACTTATGTTTCCACAGATAAACCAAAGAAGAAAATGAAAGAAGAAATGGATGTTCAGGAAGCAAAAGATAAACCAGGTAAAGGTAGTGGCACTAAAGATGCTTGTTATCATAAAGTAAAATCCAGATATAAGGTTTGGCCAAGTGCATATGCATCTGGAGCACTTGTTAAATGCCGTAAGGTTGGTGCAGATAACTGGGGAACCAAATCGGAGGAAACTATGAACGAAGAAGAAAGATATTGTCCTCTGTGCGATAAAAGGGAAACGAGATCTCAGTGTTCTTACGGAGAAAAGGCATGGGATAAAGTTTCTGTAAAAGATGAAGAGTATTCAATGGCTCGTGGAGAACTTGAAACCATTTCAAATGCAGTAAAAAGATTGCAAGCAAAGGTTTCTAAAGGAGAAGGTGATCTAGAAGCTTGGGTTCAGTCAAAGATTACTAAGGCAGCAGATTATATTGATACTGCAGCAGATTATCTTGAGAGTGGAGAGAGTGAAGTTACTGAAAATCTTGTAAACAAAATTGTTGATGAAGTCATCAATGAGAAATGCTGGCCTGGTTATAAAAAGAAAGGTATGAAGACAATGTTTGGTAAAAGATATCCAAATTGCGTTAAAGCAGAAGATGTAACTATTCAAGATGCAGATGGTAAAACTTTTGCGGAGGTTGTTGACGTAATCAAACCAGAACCAATCAAAGGATTTAAATCTCAAATTGAAGAAGCAACTCGTCTCCAACCACAAACTGGAAATGTAGTAATGGTTACTATTTCATGGAGAGGAAAATATTATGCAATGAAGATGTTCTTCCCACAGGTAAAACTTCCAACTCGTAAAGATATTAATGATGAACTACAAAAAGTTTACCCTGGTTCTTCTGTAGTTCATCATGTTGTTTCAGAAATTCAACCTGGACAACCATTAGTTCAACCAATTGGACCTCAAGGTGGAAGTTTTGCAAGTCCAGGTCCTTCAAAAAAATATGTAAAACCTTATGGTGAACAAGTTGAATATGAAGAGATTGAAGAAGATTGGCAATCAGTCAATCGTAAAGATAAAACTGCTGGATTAAGCCGTGCTGCTGTTGCTGCTTATCGTAGAGAAAATCCGGGTTCAAAACTTCAAACTGCAGTAACTGAAAAAAATCCCTCTGGAAAAAGAGCAGAACGTCGTAAGTCATTTTGCCGCAGAATGAAAGGTATGAAGTCAAAACTCACTTCAGCAAAAACTGCAAGAGATCCAGATAGCAACATTAATAAAGCACTTCGTCGTTGGAATTGTAACTAACTTTAATTTATGACTGATAATGTTTATCTTGGCAATCCGAATTTAAAAAAAGCAAATACCCCGATTGAATTTACTCAAGATCAAATTCTTGAATTTGTTAAGTGTAAAGACGATCCCGTATATTTTGCTAATAATTATGTAAAGATCGTTTCTCTTGATGAAGGATTGGTTCAGTTTCATCCATATCCATTCCAAGAAAAACTGATTAAAAACTTTCATAATCACAGATTTAATATCTGTAAGATGCCACGACAGACTGGTAAGTCTACCACTGTTGTATCTTTTCTGTTACATTATGCAGTTTTTAATGACAATGTAAATATTGGTATTCTCGCAAACAAAGCAGCAACTGCAAGAGAACTCTTAGACCGATTGCAAACTGCATATGAAAATCTTCCAAAGTGGATGCAACAAGGTATTATTGCCTGGAATAAAGGTTCATTAGAACTTGAAAATGGAAGTAAAATTCTGGCTGCTTCTACCTCAGCATCTGCTGTCCGAGGAATGTCATTCAACATTATCTTTTTGGACGAATTTGCGTTCGTTCCAAATCACATTGCAGATGAATTCTTTAGTTCAGTATATCCAACAATTTCATCAGGTAAATCGACAAAGGTAATTATTGTTTCTACCCCAAAAGGTATGAATCATTTCTACAGAATGTGGCATGATGCCGAAAAAGGTAGAAGTGAATTTGTTACAACTGATGTTCATTGGTCTGAAGTTCCTGGACGAGATGCCAAATGGAAAGAACAAACAATCGCAAACACATCAGAACAACAATTTAAAGTTGAGTTTGAATGTGAGTTCCTTGGATCTGTTGACACGCTTATTAGTGTTACAAAACTCAGAAATTTAGTTTATAATGAACCGATCAAAAAGAATAAAGGTTTAGCAATTTATGAAGAACCAAAAGAAGATAATAACTATTTGATGACTGTTGATGTGGCTCGTGGAATTGGAAACGACTACTCAGCATTTGTTGTTTATGATATAACAACAATACCATATAAAGTTGTAGCAGTTTATAGAAATAATGAAATAAAACCGATGCTATTTCCAAATATTATTTGGGAAATGGCAAAATCATACAATAAAGCATATATTCTTGTAGAAGTTAATGATATTGGAGATCAAGTAGCATCAATCATGCATTATGATTTAGAATATGAAAATGTTCTCATGTGCTCTATGAGAGGTCGTGCTGGTCAAATTGTTGGATCTGGATTTTCTGGAAAGAGATCTCAACTTGGTGTCAGAATGACAAAATCTGTAAAAAAACTTGGATGTTCTAATCTTAAACTATTAATTGAAGACGATAAACTTCTTACTTGTGACTATGATGTTATTAGTGAATTAACAACTTTTACTCAAAAAAACCAATCCTTTGAGGCAGAAGAGGGATGTAATGATGACTTAGCAATGTGTTTGGTTATCTTTGCTTGGTTAGTTGCACAAGATTATTTTAAAGAAATGACGGACAATGATGTCCGCAAAAGAATTTATGAAGAACAAAAAAATCAAATAGAACAAGATATGGCACCTTTTGGATTTATATTAAATGGTGTTGACGATGAATCGGAGTTTGTTGATAAGGATGGTGATAGATGGTTTGCTGATGAATATGGTGATAGAGCTTATATGTGGGATTATGTATAATGAATGTTGATGACCACTTTGGATTAGAACACTTATATTTGACAGAAAGAACATGCAAGATTTGTGGTCAAAAGAAAGATTTGATTGATGGTTTCTATCAATCAAGGAAAAATAAATATCAACAATCTTCATATTCTTATGAGTGTAAAGAATGTACTATAAAAAGAGTATCTGCCGGAAGAAAAAAATTAAAAACAAGCTCTGAGTGGTCATATCCTGACTGGTAAATGTTCGTGCATTGTTTCGGCTATTGAAAGAAAACCTTTTTATAAATAATTTTTAGAGAATTTGAGACTTCTTCGGAGAAAAAAATGGCAGTAGCTCTTGTTTCACCTGGAGTATTGGTCAGAGAGGTTGATCTGACCGTAGGTAGAGCAGATAATTTAGGAGTGAGTGCTGGCGCAATTGCTGGACCATTCCAAAAAGGACCTGTTGACTTCCCAGTAACGATTACAAATGAGCAGGATCTGCTCTCAGTTTTCGGTAAACCAATTTCAACTGATAACCAGTATGAGTACTGGATGTCAGCATCTTCATTCCTTTCATATAGTGGAATTCTACAAGTTGTAAGAACAAGTGGAGCCGATCTAAATAATGCAAATGCTGGTGTTGGAGCAGCAAGCACAACAGACGCAAAGGTTAAGAATTTTGATGACTACTCTCAGAATTGGGAAAGCACATCAAAATGGTACTATGCAGCAAAAGACCCAGGAACATGGGGAAATGGACTAAAAGTTTGCTACATTGACGATGCTGCTGATCAAACAATAGGAATTACCACAACAAATCCAGCAAATTTGGGAGTTATTGTTGGTAACGGTGTAACATCAAACCTAACAAATGTTGTTCTTCCAGGAACTGGAACCACTTCACTGTTCAATGGATATCTGAAAGGTATCATTACAGGAGTTACAACTGATAGCACAAACGGAAATAGTTCCTTCACAGTTAAAATTGTATCAAGAGTTTCTGCTGGTGGAACAGAAGTAAGTGTTTCCTACAAGGAAGGAAGCAACTACGAATTTAAGACTACCAATCCAGTAAACTTTGTACAACAAAATACTGGTATTGTTACCACATCTAACAAAACGATATCTTCTGCAGAGGATTGGTACAACGCACAAACACTTGGTCTGACCAATAGCACAATCTACTGGAAATCAATTGCTGATAAGCCAACAACAAACCAATACGTTTCTGACAGAAGTGGAAAAGGTGATTCACTGCACATTGTAGTTGTAGATGACACTGGTGCTATCACTGGAGTAAAAGGAAATATTCTAGAAAGACATACCAATTTGTCTAAGGCAAAGGATGCAGTTTCATCTGCTAATGCTCCACAAAAGATATACTATAAAGATTATCTGGCAACAGAATCTGCATATCTTTTTGCAGGAAAATCTGCTGGTGATGAGAATGATGCTGTTCAGTCTCACTTCCCTGTTTCAGTTGGATTTGAAGTTAATGGTACATATGAGTCATTTGAACTATCTGATGGTGTTTGGGGACAAAATTCCCAAGGCATTACATTCAATGCTTTAGGCAACAAAACCTATACTTTAGCTGGTGGTAAAGATTATAATTCCGCAACGGGAGTTGCTGGCGGTGGATTTAAGGCAGCACTATCTGATTTAATTGCATCATACGATCTTTTCAGAAACAAAGAGCAAATTGATGTTGATATTTTAATCAATGGACCTGGACTTGAATCTAAAGAAGATTCTCAAGCAAAGGCAAACTATTTAATTGATATTGCTGAGCAAAGACAAGATGCAATTGCAGTAATCTCTCCATATAGAGCTGCTGTTGTTGGATCAAACTTAAACAACACATCTGGCGCTACACAAACAACAAATATCATTCAGTTTTTTGATTCCATTCAATCCTCATCGTATGCAGTTTTTGATAGTGGATATAAGTACATGTATGATAGATTTAATAATGTGTTCAGATATGTTCCATGCAATGCAGATGTTGCAGGAATCATGGCAAGAACTGACCTAAATCAGTATCCATGGTTCTCACCCGCAGGATCACAGAGAGGTGTATTTAATAATGCCATCAAACTTGCATACAATCCAACTAAAGCACAAAGAGATGCTCTTTACATTGCTAGAGTGAACCCAGTGGTTCTTCAACCAGGAGTAGGAGTTCTACTCTTTGGTGATAAGACTGCACTTGGATATCAATCTGCCTTTGATAGAATTAACGTTAGAAGACTGTTCTTAACGATTGAAAAATCTCTGGAAAATGCAGCAAAAGCACAACTCTTTGAATTTAACGATGAAGTTACAAGAGCAAACTTTGTAAATATCGTTGAACCATTCCTTCGTGATGTTCAAGCAAAGAGAGGTCTTTATGATTTCCTCGTTATTTGTGATAGCACAAACAACACACCAGACGTTATTGATAACAATGAGTTTAGAGCAGACATCTACATCAAACCTGCGAAATCTATCAACTTTATTAGCCTAACCTTCGTTGCTACCCGCACGGGAGTGAGCTTTAGTGAAGTAGCTGGTAGAGTTTAAGTTTAACATTAATTAATTAAAAACGGAGGTTAAAACAATGGCAATTCCCATTAGAAAAATTACAGATTTCAAAGGTCAACTAACTGGTGGTGGATCAAGACCTAACCTTTTTGAGGTTGAGATGGCATTCCCTACAGATGTTGGAGTTGAAAATGATACTCTCGTAAAGGGAAGATATCTATGTAAAGCAGCAAATCTACCAGCTTCTAATGTTGCATCAATTGATGTTCCATTTAGAGGAAGAGTTTTAAAAGTTGCTGGAGACAGAACCTTTGATCCATGGACAATTACAATAATTAATGATACTGACTTTAAACTTCGTCATTCATTTGAAGCATGGATGAACCTACTCAGCAAACTTGATAACAACACTGGATATATTGATCCAGCTTCTTATCAAGTAGATATGAAGGTTTATCAACTAGGCAGAGATGTTGATGGAACTAAGAAAAGTGCATCTACTGGAAATTCCACCACTCTAAGAAGTGCTACACTTTATGGAGTTTTCCCAACTAATGTGACTGCACTTGATCTTTCATACGAATCAACAGATACAATCAGTGAATTTGATGTAGAACTTCAAGTTCAGTATTTTGAACTCAATGATGGTCCTGGCACCGTTTCCTGATCTGATAAATACTGGAAGAAGTTTAAAACTACAACATGGCAAATCTTTTTGGATTTTCTATTGAAGATGAAAATAAGTTATCAAAGACTGCAGTATCACCCGTCGTTCCTAATGATGAAGACGGGTCTGATTTTACTGTAAGTAGTGGTTTTTATGGTCAATATGTAGATATTGAGGGTATTTATAGAACTGAGTATGATTTAATTACAAAATATCGTCAAATGGCACTTCACCCAGAGGTTGATAGTGCCATTGAAGATATTGTTAATGAAGCTATTGTTTCTGATACGAACGATAGTCCAGTGCAAATTGATTTGGATAACTTGAATGCTAGTGATGGAATAAAAAATAAAATTCGTCAAGAGTTTAAATATATTTTAAGTTTATTGGATTTTAACAAAAAAGCACATGAAATATACAGAAATTGGTATGTTGATGGAAGACTTTATTATCATAAAGTAATTGATTTAAAAAATCCAGAATTGGGAATTCAGGATTTGAGATATATTGACGCAATGAAAATGCGTTATGTCAGACAACTTAAAAAGCAAGACAATCACAGAAATCCAAATCCTCAGTTTTCGGAAAACGTTGATCCAATGGATTATAAGTTTCCGGAATTAGAAGAGTATTTTATTTACAATCCTAAGAGTTCTTTCCCAACAGGAACAATTAATGCTGCAGGAACTACTCAGGGAGTCAAATTTACAAAGGACTCAATTACATATTGCACATCAGGTCTTGTAGATAGAAATAAAGGATCAACTCTTTCATATCTACACAAAGCAATCAAATCTCTCAATCAACTTAGAATGATTGAAGATTCTTTGGTCATCTATCGTTTGTCTCGTGCTCCAGAAAGAAGAATTTTCTACATTGATGTTGGAAATCTTCCTAAAGTAAAGGCAGAACAATATCTTAGAGATGTGATGCAAAGATATCGTAACAAACTTGTTTACGATGCTAGTACTGGTGAAATTCGTGATGATAAAAAGTATATGTCACTTCTAGAAGACTTTTGGCTTCCAAGACGTGAAGGTGGTAGAGGAACTGAGATTTCTACCCTTCCTGGTGGACAAAATTTAGGAGAACTTACTGATATTGAATATTTTAAAAAGAAACTCTATCGTTCATTAAATGTTCCACCATCCAGAATGGACGGTGAAGGTGGATTTAATCTTGGAAGATCTTCAGAAATTTTGAGAGATGAACTTAAGTTCACAAAATTTGTTGGAAGATTGAGAAAGAGATTTTCAAATATGTTTAATGATATGCTTAGAACTCAATTGATATTGAAAAATATCGTTACCCCAGAAGATTGGGAAATGATGAGTGAGCATATTCAATTTGACTTCCTTTATGATAATCACTTCTCAGAACTTAAAGATGCTGAACTTTTAAATGAAAGACTTGCTATGGTTGCATCTGCAGAACCATACGTTGGGAGATATTTCTCTCAAGACTATGTAAGACGTAGAATTCTAAGACAAACAGATATGGAAATCTTAGAACAAAATGCATTGATTGAAAAAGAAATTAAAGATGGTATTATCCCAGATCCAAATACTCCTATTGATCCTACAACTGGTATGCCTTTGGAAGCAGGTCAAGCATCAATGGATCTCGGAAAACCAGTAATGGAACCTGATCTAGAATCTCAAGGTGCTGCAACTGAAGTTTCAGGAAAAACAGCAGAAATGCCCAAAGGTGGCATAATATAAATAAAAAGAAACTACTTAATTAAAAAACATGGATGATCTTTTAGATATGATTATCACTGATGAATCTCCATCACAAATCAGTGACAAAATTAAAGAACTACTTTTTGCAAAGTCATCTGAAAAGATTGACAATTTTAGACCAGAAGTTGCAAATGCATTATTTGGAGATGGTGAGGGAGAAGAAGATCAATCTGAAGAATAATGAATAATGTCAGACCTTTCAGATTTTTTTCAGTTAATAGTAGAAGAAAAGAAACATAAAAAAGAGGAATTTAATTCTTTAGTTGGAGATTTGAAATTAGATTCCCTCTTTGAAGAAGTTGGCACTCTTAAAAAAATAAACAAAGAAAAAAAAGAAAAACAAGAAAAAACTTTAGAAGCATTTGAAAGTTTTCTTTTTTCTGAAAAAACGGAAAAACCCAAAAAGAAAAAGAAGATATCAAATCCAAAAACTGAAGAAATTGTTTCAGAAAATACGGAAATAGTTGTTGAAGAATTAAAAGAAGAACCAAAAGAAGAACTTATAGAAAAGTCATTAGGACTTCTTGCAGAACCTTCAAATGCTAAACAACAGAATGATCCACTAACTCCAACTGATCAAAAATTTGCTACTTTTGAGGATTTACAAAAACATTATAATCTTTTCTTAAGTCGCATTCAACAACAACTTTCTACATTAGGTGGTGGTGGTGAATCAAATTTGGCATATATGGATATGCCACTCAAGTATATAACAACATCATCATATACAGTTACACCACAAGATTATTACATTGGAGTAAATTTTGCGGGAAGAGTGAATATTACTTTGCCAACTCCAAGAAAAAATGGAAAAGTTTACATCATAAAAGATGAAAGGGGAGAAGCTTCTAAAGGAAGTAATCGTCATATATACATTTATCCATCAGGAACAGATTTAATAGACGAAGAGGACTACGCAATTTTGGCTTATGATTTTGGATCACTTACTTTTGTTTATAGGAATGGTTGGAGGGTAGTATAATGTCACATTTATATGATCCATTTAAACCGGAATCAGATGCTTTTGGTAGATTAAGAACATCGGATCCATTCACTCTCGGTGATTATAAACATCTATATTCTATTGACCCCGATTTTATTGATGTAAAATCTGGTGCAGGTTCTACGATAATTTTTGATGTCAATCAAGCAGCAGCAATTCTCCAATCTGGTGTTAGCACTAATGGATACTGTATACATCAAACAAAAAGATATCATCATTATATGCCTGGAAAGTCACAGTTGATTTATTCAACTTTTAATTTTGGTTCTGCACAACAAAATGTAACTAAAAGAACTGGATATTTTGATGATAGAGATGGAATTTATTTTGAACAAGCACCAAATGGCACTTTAAGTTTTGTAATAAGATCGTATGTAACTGCTGGTGTTGGGAATTCCGAAAGAAGAATTCCTCAATCGGAGTGGAATAAGGACAGACTAGATGGAACTGGAGTTTCTGGATATAATCTAGATATCACAAAAACTCAACTTTTCTTCACCGATTTTGAGTGGTTGGGAGTTGGTAGGGTTCGTTGTGGATTTAGTATGGATGGAAAAAACATCATAGCACACGAATTTTATAATTCAAATACTATTCCTACGGTTTATATGTCTAATCCAAATCTCCCAGTGAGATGTGAGGTTAGAAACAGTGGAACCCAAATTGGAGTTGGTGGATCATTTGTTCAGATTTGTTCTAGTGTAATGAGTGAAGGTGGATATACAGAAGCAGGTAGAGAATTTTCTCACACATCTCCACTCAGACCAGTTGGTATTGGTTCTACAGTTCCAATAATGGCTATTAGATTAAAAAACTCCTTTAAAGGTTATCCAAATAGAGCAACTGTAAAATTAGAAGATATTACAGTATTCAGTAGTGGCGCAAATGTAAAATACGAAGTCGTAAAATTAAGAACTACCGCAGGATTTTCAACACTTGGCACTTGGGTTTCTGAAAATGATGAATCTGTAGTGGAATACAATCAAACTGCTACTGGAATAAGCACTGCTTATTTTGAAGATTTTATGGGTGGTTATGCTGCTGGAGATAGTCAAAATATTATTAAACCATCAGCAACCACAGCACAAACACAATCCGGACCAACTTCAAAGAAAAACTTTTTATCTCAAAACTTTGATTCAACAGATTCTGAAGTTTTTTCTGTAAGGGTAACCAATATAGGTGCAGATCCAACAAACGTTGGAGTTTCCATGAGATGGAGAGAGATTTATTAATTAATAAATAACTAAAAGTGTATTTAATAAAATAATGGCTCATAGACCAGTTGGGGCAGGGTCCTCAGTCGCAATAACTACAACTTCTGCACAATCCTCTGCATTTTCAGTTCAATCAAATGTTCTGAGACTTGTCTCTGTAGGTGCTGGTGCTCATGTTGCAATTGGAACCAATCCAACTGCAACGACTGCTGATTATTATATTCCAAGTGGACAAGCAGCAACTCTTGCTTTAACAAAAGCATCAAATAGAGTCGTTGGAATTACCACTGGAACTACAACAGTCATCACTTTTCCGGAAGGAACACAATGTCCTTTCGGAGTTGGTGACTATGTAACTCTATCAGGAGCACAAAGTTACTATAATGCTTTGATTACACATCAACCAGTTGTCTCTGTTGACACCTCTTCTGGTGTTGGTGGTGCTTATCAAACAAGATGTTCAATTGGAACAGATACCAGTGGTATTGCAACTGCTTTCTCTGGAACAGATGCAAGTTTAAAAAATTCACTTAAGGTTGCAGCAAGAACAGATACAGGAAGTGCTGTTTTACATTTACAACAAGTACAAATTTCAGGACAGGCATGATGAAACTAATCACCGAAGAAATTGAAGCAGTAGAAGTTATTACCGAAAGTGTAAACGGTAAGAAAACTCTTTACATTCAAGGACCATTCCTTCAAACTGAGGTTGTAAATCGTAACGGTAGAATGTATCGTCTACCTGTTATGGAAAGAGAGGTGAGAAGATACACCGAACAATATGTGAATAAGGGTCGTGCTCTTGGTGAACTTGGACACCCAGATGGACCTACGGTAAATCTGGACCGAGTTTCCCATAAAATTGTTTCTCTCAAAAGAGAAGGTAATAATTTTATTGGTAAGGCACAAATTCTTTCAACTCCTATGGGCAAAATTGCCGAGTCACTTCTCAAAGAAGGAGTAACACTCGGCGTTTCTTCTCGTGGTATTGGTTCAGTGTGCCAAACAAAAGAAGGATACACAGAAGTTGGTGAAGACTTTATGCTTGCAACTGCTGCTGATATTGTTGCCGATCCATCTGCACCTGATGCATTTGTTCAGGGAATTATGGAAGGAAAAGAGTGGGTATGGGATGGTGGAATCTTAAGAGAAAAGGAAGCAGAGAAAACCTACAAGAGAATTAACACTCTTGTAGATCAAAAAGTACTTGAAGAGTATAAACTCAGTCTTTTCAACGAATTTCTTACAAATTTATAAATTATAAATAAATATAGATTAAATTACTAAGGTTAATCGGAGAGTTCAAATGTCTCGTGGAGATTTACAAGAAATGGAAGTAGGCACAAAGCAATCCAAAACCGCTGTTAATGCTCATGCCAAGACAGCGGATGCAATGCCAAAATTGTCTGGGAATATTCCCCCAGGACAAACTGCAGGATGGGAAGATCTTGGTGGACCTGATCCCTCAAATTACAGACCAGACGATGATTCAGCAAAGCTGAAGACACCTGGTACAACTCTTAAGCAAGTTAAGGATGCTGTAACAAAGCACGCTAATCCTGCTGATGCAATGAAGTCCATGAAGGAAGAAGAGGATCTGGACGATGAGGATCTCATTGATGAAGATGAAGAACTCGAAGAAGAAGAGGAAGTAGTTTCCGAAGCTGCTAAGGAGCACGAAGAAGAAGAGGAAGAAGAAGAGGAAGAAGGGGAAGAAGAAGAGGGTGGTAAAAAAGGTAAAAAGAAAATGGAAGAGGAATATGACATCGAAGAAGATGTCAATGCTCTTCTTGCTGGTGAAGAACTCTCTGAGGAATTCCAAGAGAGAGCACGCACCATTTTTGAAGCTGCTCTTCGTTCAAAAGTTTCCGATATTAAGGAAGCACTTGAAGAGCAGTATGTAGAAAGACTTGCTGAAGAAGTTTCAGAAATCAAGTCTGAACTTTGTGATAGAGTTGATGCATATCTTGAATATGTATCAGAAGAGTGGTTTAACGAAAATCAACTCTCCATTCAGAAAGGTCTGAAGGAAGAGTTAACCGAATCCTTTATGACCGGTCTGAAAGGACTTTTTGAAGATCATTATGTTTCAATCCCTGAAGATAAATATGATGTGCTTGAGAGCATGGTAGAAAAACTTGATGACATGGAGACAAAACTCAACGAGCAGATCGAAAAGAATGTTTCCTTAAACAAGCGTCTCGCAGAGGCGGTTGCTGACGGAATCTTTGAACAAGTTTCTGAGGGCCTTGCTGCTACTCAGAAAGAGAAGCTCGCTTCACTTGCCGAAAGTGTTGAGTTTGAAAGTGACGAAGAATATCGTGAAAAACTGGAGACTTTGAAGGAAGCATATTTTCCTTCAAGAGCTGTTGCTCCAAAAGCTAAACCAGAATCATTATCCGAGCAAGTTGATAGTTCACCAGAGCAAATCTCTGGAACTATGAGCGCATATCTGAAAATGATGTCTGCTATTAGCAAATAATTGAATTTAACATAATTCAAACCCAAAAACAAACACTTAGTAAAAGGTAAACGCAAATGTTCCATTCCGAGCATCTGCAGGAAAAGTGGGCACCTCTCCTCAACTATGAGGGTCTTGATCCAATCAAAGATTCGCACAGAAGAGCAGTAACCGCAGTCCTGTTAGAAAACCAAGAAAAATTCCTCCGTGAACAGTCTGCATTTGAGCAGTCTGGTTCATTCCTTACAGAAGCTCCAACCAATGCTGTTGGTGCTACTGGTTATCAAAGTGGTGGTGGTCAGACAGTCGCAGGTTTCGATCCTGTTCTGATTTCACTGATTCGTCGTTCAATGCCTAACCTGGTTGCTTATGACCTGGCTGGTGTTCAACCAATGAGTGGTCCTACTGGACTGATTTTCGCAATGCGTTCTAAGTACAGAACTCAAGGCGGTCCAGAAACCTTCTACAACGAAGTAGATTCCGCATTCTCTGGTCAAGACGACGACTTCAACAATACCAATGGTTGGACTGATCCAACTGGTGTTGTTGGTATGGGTACTACTGCACAAGCAGGAACCAACCCAGGTGCTCTGAACCCATCAACAAACGCAACTCAAAATGCGTATAACGTTGGTCAGGGTATGCGTACCGACGAGGCAGAAGCACTCGGAGATGGTAGCGGTAGTGAATTCAACCAG